>OGEH01001215.1_pt1 | contig 10754 bp, 16 predicted proteins | sample 1570681 | NCBI WGS metagenome assembly OGEH01 (sample SAMEA2582126, study PRJEB24529) | metagenome | biome: Human gut stool | place: China | collected 2011 | reverse complement strand
TAACGGTGGATCTGTTTATCAGTATACTATCTTTCGGTATGGCCGCATTTGCAATTGGTTATGCCCTAGGTCAGAGTTCAAATAAAACACAAAAATAGCCGCCAGAGACCCCCATCTTAAGCGACTATTTTTGTTGACTTATCGGGGCCAACCGTCTATCGGCAGGACCTCTTTTCATGTCTATTATAACGTCATTTATTTATCTTCGTCAAGCGGATACTATGTGATGATTTAGGCAGTTAGCCTTTACTGTACAGTTGTGGAGTCGGACTCATATGCGGCTTCGCCGCGACGAACTCATAATTGTATTACGACCATGTGCCATTCGTCATAAATTCCGACTGTGCACAGGATTCACGCGGGCTCGCCACGTGCGAGCCCCTACGATGCGGCTTCGCCGCGACGAACTTATGATTGTATTACGACCATGTGCCATTCGTTATAAATTCCGGCTATGCACAAAATTCACGCGGACTTTTTGGCCCGTCAGGCGCCGACCATAAGAAGGCGCAGGACGGTTGCCAAAACGGACAGCTGTGGCTGCCCGCCTTTATCAGGACGGCCCCTACAGAATCGCAGCCAGGCGATAAATGGAAACAACGTTCACCGGACATAAAATATACACGGCCAACGGCCTTGTGCGTAGGGGCCGACCCGGACAGGGCGGCCCGTTGTGAGATTCGACCATAGCCTATTCTGATATAATGGTAAGCCTTTACGAATCACATGATGTGTCATTAATTCTGAATTTACAAACTTCCTTTGCAGGATTTTATAAGTTTTTTGTAGAATCTATATAGCATATATTGAGATTGAGAGGTAAGCCTTTTTAAGGAGAATGAGGCATATGATGAAACGAATTGTAAGTATGTTGCTATTTACTGGAACTTTATTGATAGGAAATACAGTGTTTGCCTTTTATGCAGATGAAAGCTCTGCTGTTAATCTTGGGATGGTTTAATCCTATAGCCGTTCAGCAATCAACGTTATTGATGATGACGGTACGGCGTATACTTTTGTTTATGACAATAGGCCTCATTCGGACTTAGGTTTTTGGAAACTTGAAAGCGAAGACCAGTGGCATCAATGGGAATTCGGCTTGCAACAACAATCTCACATGGAACAATTGGCTAGTTGCGGCTTTTATGCGTTGAAGACTCTTGGAAAATTGTAAGCGCTTGTGAAACGGGAAGGGCGTTATTATGAAGAAATTACTTATTTTCACTCATCCTTCGGGAATGTGTGGATTGAGCTTTGGTGTGGAGAATGGTAAAATCGTTTCGATTACAGCCTATATGGATCAATAGAGAGGGTACTCGACAAACGAACTAACAAGTCTCTTTTCTGGTGCCGGTCTTACAGTGGCAGTAGGTTATGATGTTACAGGAGGAATGACGTATGGATTATCGCAAATTTGGTGAAACTTATTATATTCGGATGGACAAGGGGGATGAAATCATCAGCACGATTCTGGGAATTTGTCAGAAAGAACAGATTGCATCGGCCATTTTTTCGGGCATCGGCGGGTGCCGTTCGGCAGAAATACAGACGTTCATCCCAGAAACGGGCAGTTTTGAAGTTCAAGAGCTGAAGGGGATGCTGGAGCTGGTTTCGTTGACAGGCAATATCGTCAGCGATGATGATGGAACTTATTTTCATCATACTCACGCTGCTTTTTCTTATAAACAGGATGGGGAACATCACGTTGCGGCAGGGCACATCAAATCGATAGAAGTACTGTACACGGCAGAAATCGAATTGCACCCCGTTATAGGAGGACGGATTCGGCGGAAATATGACCCAGAAACGGGGACCGGCTTTTGGGATTTCGGGCCAGAAACGGATTAAGCTGGCCACTGTCTTGTACCTCCCGATGGTCGGCACTTCTGAGGATATTTTCACTTTATACCTAATAGTGTACTATTTGAGTAAATATTTTATATGTTTGATGAATGAATATCAATCATCCAGAGCAGTTGAGGGACTGGCCCTATGATGCTGCGGCAACCTCCGTGGGGACGGAAGGTGCCAATTCCAGCGGGAGTTTTCCCGGCAGATGAGCGAGAAATGGAAGGGATTTTGCGCGTCATCTGTAGCTGATGGCGCGCTTTTTTTATGGCTTTGTCATCGGCACGTCTTTATTTATTTTGTAAAAGGGGTGTTCGTATGAGTAACGAAGTATCTGCACAGGCCGTCAACCGGTCGGGCCTGTTGCGAAGCGAAGACTGGTGGGCCGTATGGCTCGGATTATTTATCGTCGTCCTCGGTGCCGGACAGATCTGGCACGTCGATTTGCTCGGCTGGGCTGCTAAGTTCGGTGTCTGGATTATCGTCTGGTTCATTTACCATCTCAATGACCCGCGGGCAGCCGTCGCATCCGGGGCTGGCAAGGTTTCCAAACGGGAAATCTGGGAACGCTTCCCGAAATTCATCATCGGCTTCGTCCTGGCCCTGGTCGTCATTTTTGCAGCTGGCTGCAGCCGGGCATCGTCGACGCTGCGAAAGCCGGCGCCGGACAGGCTAACCTCCTGCGGGCCGTCTTCTTTGGCCTCTGCTTCTTCTCTATCGGCCTGGTCACGAATGTACGCAAGCTCTGGAAATCCGGCCTGGGCCGTGTCATCGGCGTCTATGCCGTAGCCCTCGTCGGCTTCATCATCTGGGTCGGCCTGTTCATTTCTTACATCTTCTATCACGGCATTGTTCCGCCGACATTATAACTTCATCATAGAAAGGATTGATTGCTATGGTATCGCGAATCACTTCTGCCGCATCGACGGCTGACGAATATTACTACAACCAAACCGTAACCCCGACAGACGCTGCGACCCATACGGGCCAGCTCGAACGGGATGCAGACGAATATTTCCCCTTGCAGCCCATCGAAAAGAAACTCTGTGCCTATTCCCTGGGATTGGGCCTGGGGCTGATGGCCTTGTTCATCGTCATCTTTGAAGTCTTCGGCTGAGGCTTATTATGGAAAAAGGGCTTGTCGCATGTGCGATAAGCCCTTTTTTATTTATTTTTCGTTGTCGAGATTTTTGAAGCGGACGAAGTCGAGGACGGCCTTCTTATTGGCATCGTCTAAGGTACGGTAGAGGGATAACAGCTGGGTTTCGTCAGGCGAGAGCGTACTGGTCAGGGAATCCGTGTCCGGTTCCATGCGCACGTCGTACCCCATGAGCCAGGATTCAGAGACATGGAGGGCACGGGCTATGAGCATGACGTTGGTTTGTTTTGCTTTCCAACGTCCATTTATGTAGGAACTGATGATACCGCGGGTCAGACCTGTTTTGCGGGCCAGGTCTACAGCGCGCATTTGACGGTATTCAAGGGCTTGTTTCAGGCGTTTTCCAAAAATATTATTTTCCATGGGGTAACCTCCTTTTTCTTCCACAAGTATACAATAAACGTTTAGAAATCTCAACATTTTGTGCAAAAAGCCTTGACGATAGGCTGTTTTTATAGTACTATTTTTTTGTGAAGAAAAGTACAGATTTCAAATCAAAAAAGGAGGACCCTATGACGTATGATTATTCTAAACTCTACGGCCGCATGGCAGAGATGGGCATTACCCGTGAAGAATTGGCAAGACAGTTGGAAATAAGCCGCTCTACGCTGTATTCTAAGCTGACTTCGCGGACTGAGTTCACGCAGGATGAAATCCGTAGATGTGTAGAGATTTTACGTCTGGATGTACGCGATTTGTCACTGTATTTTTTTAAGACTAGATAGTTTCGATACCAAATCAACAGGAGGGAAAAAGATGCTGAAAAAATGGATTTCCACAGGTGTATTTCTATTGTGCCTGATGTGCAGCCCTATGGCTTTTGCCTATGTCGATGATGCCGGTGTCATGAAACAGTTCGACTATGACAATGCGACACCCCTTTGGGATTACATCAATGCCAATGGTTATCGCTTCTATGGACAAAGCTCGATGGATGACCAGTACATCAAGACCGATAACAGCATGTTCATCACCATCAGCCGCGGTGGCTTCTTGGGCGATTTTTACAGTTATCCTGCTGGGACGCTGACACAGTTGATTTTCTTGAAGCCCGGCCCGATGACCGATAAGGGCATCCAGGTAGGTGACAAGGCGGAAAAGGTCATCAAAGTGTATGGGCAGGCATATCCTGCTGACCGGAAAGACGTGTACAGTCATGATCCGAATACCGGGTTCTGGGTACAGGGGACGAGTAATTACAAGACGAACTATGGCGACCAGCAGAAATTCCACTATATGGTCCTTACCTATTATGACCGCCAAGGTCATCACCTGCATTTTCTGGCCGATAAACATTCGGAACGCATCAAAGCCATCATTTACTGGAAAGGCCGGCCTAATTTAGGAGAAACGACGTATGCGCAAGGTATCATGTATGGGCTGTCGAACTTAGGACTGACGCGGTTCGTTTTAGAAAGTGAAATGAAAGAACATCCGTTGAAATCAGGATGGCGCGCTATAACCGATGCTTGGCACGGGATTTAAGATAAGGAGGAATTTGCTATGAAATGTTATAATCATCCGGACCGGGATGCAGTAGGGACGTGTGTGGATTGTGGAAAGGGATTGTGCCAGGAATGTATGGACCTTTGGACCATTCCAGTCTGTACGGATTGCAATTTGAAGCGCTGGCAGGCCACGAAGCATGAGGTATTCAAAGAATTTGCCATTACAGCGGTCTTCGCCATCATCGGTCTTGTCTTTGCGTTCCATGGATATAATGGGCTGTTCAACGCCATCGCAGTCATTTGGATGATGGCCGGAGTTTATCCGGGCTGGAAGATGCTGACCCGGATTACGCCGAATGTTTTCTTGATATTGCCGCTCATCGGCTGGGTCTTATACTTTTTCGTAAAATTCTTTATAGCCATGCTGATTGGCTGGATTTGCCTGCCTGTCCGGCTGTTTAAGAATATACGGACCTTGAAAGAGGCCAAAAAGGTAGAAATGGCGGCGGCTTCATTAAAATAAATGCAGCTTAGGGGACTATCGCATGAAGGCTGGTTCCATCGTGCGAAGTCCCGTTCTCTTTAAAGGTTGTAGTACGGAGTTTGTAGAAGAGGGCTTTAAATTAAAAAAACATTTACGAAAAACTACAAACTGTAAACTTAATGCTCAAAAAAGGCTATCTTTGTGCGACAGCCTTTTTTTTGCATGTGTGTTAAATTTGCAGAACCGTGAAGAAATAGTGGGCTATTTCTTCTGGCGGGATGTGGAGTACAGATACGATTTTTCGAATTTCATCCTGCGTGAAGTCACTTTGGGAACGCAGTTTCTTGGCGAGTGATTCAGGACTGATGGAGATTCTTCTGGCCAATGCTGGAATCGTCAGTGAACGGCTTGTCATGAGGTCTTGTAAGGCGCTGTAATCGTAGATGACGTTTCTTTGTTTCATGAGAGCTCCTCCTTCCATGTTTTCTTTTTTTTTTGCGCCTTACAAGGAAACCGCCTGCGGCCAGGGAACAAGGGCGGCGTAGCCGTGCTATTTACCCTTGTTCCCTGGCCGCAGGTGGTTAGGCTCTTAAGCAAAAAAAATTCCGTTAGGTCTTTTTATTTTCGTTAGGACTCTTTTCGGCCGGCGCACGTTAGTGCGTACGGCCGCGATTTTTTTAGGCAATTGTTAACCCCATCTCGATGAGATTATGGTCATGTATCATTCGTTATCTCATACAGGCGATAGGAAAAGAACACAGGCCGAAAAAAATCATGGCCAGTGGTCTCGTGTGTAGCGGCCAAAGCCTCCCGTGTTAAGGGGAGGGGGACCACGAAGTGGTGGAGGGATTCTTTACGGCAGCCCGCCAGAGAGAGTTCATCACATCTCATTCGAGTATAACGGCAGGTTTTTACGAGCTACAAGCCATTTGTCATGAAAACTGGGTATACACAGTCTTTACGGCGGGACGGCTTTTATCCGTCCCCTACGGAATCGCAATCAGGCGATAGAAATGAACGAAGGTCCCAGACGGGGCATTTTTTACGAGCCGAGGGTCACTCGAGGCGATGTCGTTATTCTGAATATGTTGCCGCAAAGCGGCATCTGAGTCCGAGGCGGCCTGCGAACTGCGGTCTGCGACCGGCGGGGCCGTCGGCCCCGAAATTCGATGAACGACTTTACGCCTGGCCGTCAGGACTCTATCAAAGTTAAAAGGACTAGCGCATGAAGGTTTCGGCCATATCATGTGCTAGTCCTTTTTTTGAGGAGATAATCGGATTTTACCGCGTCTTATATCCCTGGTATTTGTCTTTTAACGTAGTTCGGCGAATCTTTGCCGTAAGCCGCGATGAAGTCGTTGATTCCCTGGCGGACTGTAGCGTCCCAGCGGGGGCTTTGGACGGCTTGGGCTTGTCATGATTCCTGGCCTCCTGTACCGTAGTTGACATTTTTACATACTGCATTATAGGCCCGGATTTTTTTGGATTTGTATAAAGTATGAAATAAATAGGTAAAATTGAGAGCCTAGGGATTGTTGTAATTACAACGGACAAAGAGGGTGTTTTTTTGATATAATATATAAATAGACTTTTTCTATATGCTATAGTGAACAGGAGGCGTTTTGTATGGCTTTTAAGAAACGTGTGGTAGGGGTCATCGGCTTAGGTCATGTCGGGGCTCATGTAGCTTTTATTTTAGGGGTCCTCGGGATTGCCGATGAAGTCAAGTTATGCGAAGTGAAGTCGGAAAAACTGGTCAGTGAACGGCAGGATATGATGGATGCCGTCATGTTCATGCCTCATCGTGTCAATTACACGATTGCCAGCTATGAAGAATTGGCAGACTGCGACGTCATCGTCAATGCTATCGGCGACATTACGCTCTGCGCATCGGGGAACCGCGACGATGAAATGCATTTCACTGTGCCTCAGGTCGCTGATTATATCCCCAAGGTCATGGCCGGCGGCTTCCAGGGCATCATCATCAATATCACCAACCCTTGTGACGTCATTACGGACCTCATCGCTAAGAAGAGCGGCCTTCCGAAAGGCCATGTTTTCGGTACCGGCACGGGGCTGGACAGCTCGCGCCTGGTCAGTGCCATTTCCCAGCAGACCGGCTTGGATCATCATTCCTTCTCGGCCTACATGATGGGGGAACACGGCAATTCCCAGATCGTCCCCTGGTCGCTCATCAAGTTCGGCGGCAAATCCCTGGCAGAACTGGAACAGAATCCGGCCTATGTCTTCGATAAGGCCCGCGTCCAGGATGAAACCATCCATGCCGGCTGGGTCACCTATTCTGGCAAGCACTGCACGGAATACGGCATCAGTATGACGGCAGCTACCATGGTCCGGGCCGTCCTGCGGGATGAACGGAAAATCATGGCAGCCAGCGCGCCTTTAGATGGTGAATACGGCGAAACGGGCATCTTCTGCGGTGTCCCGTCGGTCATCGGCGCCAATGGCATCGAAGAAGTCATCGAATATAACCTGCCGGAACAGGAAATGAAGGACTTCAAGGCCTGCTGCGCTACGATTCGCGCCAATATCGCCAAAGCCGAAGAATTTTGGAAATAATGTGGGTATTTTAAGCTGTTAGTGGTTAGCTGATGGATTTAAATTTAAAATCATTCACTGAAAACGACAAACGATGAACGACCTACAACTAACGTAAAAAGGCGCTGTCTTCATGCGACAGCGCCTTTTTTATCGCCCTTCGACGCAGATCCAGAGGTGGTCTTTTTCGATGTGGACCTGGACGGAGGAGAAGCCGGCATCATGGAAAATGGTTTCAAAGGTTTCCGGCGTCGGGTTATAGAGGTGGTAGCGTTCGATGTTTTCCCGGACGTCAGCGCTGAGGCTGTCGTGGCCGTAGATTTCGGCGATGAGCAGGAACGTGCCGCCTGGTTTCAGGACGCGGCGGACTTCCTTCAGGTTTTCCGGTGGATTGGGCCAGAAATAGAAACTTTCGACGGTCGTGATTTTGTCAAAGGTTTGGTCGGCAAAGGGCAGGGCTTCGACAGAGCCTTCGCAGACTGTCATTTTTCCGGCAGCTATATCGTCAGCATTCGTCTGGCGTGAGGTCTGGACCGACGTCGCTGAATAGTCCACGCCAGTCAGATGGCCTGTCGTGATGTGGGCGCTCATGCGATGGAGATTGGCCCCGCCGCCGCAGCCGATGTCCAGGACCGTTTCATCGCCGCGCCAATGGAAATGGGACAGGCCCCATGCCGTAAGGGCGGCATGGCTCTCATTCATGCGCGCCAGCATCTGCTGCCCCGCTTCCCCGGTCGGTTTGGCCGGATTGCCGGCCGTCGTAATGGCTTTTTGCCGTTCTTTTTCTGTATTGGTCATGATGATAACTCCTTTCGTAATCCTATCATCAAAATCATACCACGATGTCACAGTCAGAGAAAGGGTCGGCGGGCCAGAATTGGAAAATGTGCAGAACTTTGGCTGACTTCATGCGCCAGACTCTTTCCTTTTACTTGCATCCTCCTTTTTTAGCGGAGAATTTTTCTCTTAGCATCTGGTTGATTTCGTTTCTTTCTTTTCCTTGTTTTTCCATTTGTTTGATCAATTTATACGCATGAAACAGTGGGGACGGAGCGATTTCAGAACTGAAGAAGCCGATGCCCATGTTCCAGGCCAGCTGCTCGAATACGTCGTCCAGGGCTCTGGAGTCCAGGCCATTGGCATAGGCTTTCAGCAGTTCCCGCATGGCCTGCCGCATCCGTCCGGCACCGACGGCATTGGCCAGCGAAAGCAGGAGGCGGATGTTATAATCGAGATATCGTTTTTCGCTTTTCCAGGTCATATCCCAAAATTCTACAGCCAGTTCGCCCAGCTTTTCATCGATCATGGGATAGTTCGTGATGACCGCCGGCCGTTCTGGCGCATCTTCCACGTTCCCTTTTTCCTCGGTCCGATAGAAATAAGCGTGATATTCATGTTCTGCTGTTTTTTCTGTATAATGCTCATATCCCAGCATTTCCATGATCTCATAGAGGGGGATTGGTTCAAAACTTTGAATGACTTCCATCCCTTCGCCGACGGGAAGCTTGGCTGCCTGTTTTTTCAGCCCATCAAGGAAATTACCGGCTATGCCGCGCACATCAATTTTTTTAAAACTTGCCACTTTATCTTTCCATTCTATATTTTTCATGAGGTCTGCCCCTTTCTGTTGCCTGTTCATGATACGGTCATTACAGGCATTTTTTATTGTTTTCTTCGTCTTTCTGGAATGAGTATAGCATGGCAGGGGAGACAAGTATGTTGGTTTTATAACATAATTCGATAATAAACCGCACTCATGCTGAACTCCATTCTGATAAATAAAAAAATAGCCCGGCAAGGATACATCACCTTGCTGGACTATTATGCGCAAATTTGTAAAAACTAGAGAAACGTTGTGTACTGAACGGTACGCACGGTGGTGGGAGAGGTCGGGATTTAAAATCTCAAACTTCCCACATGAAAAACACAGTCATTGCCCTTGTTTGCAAGCCATTTGGTAGAAAATATATTCACACCGCAGACACTTGCAGGGCATCACGCATATATTGCGGGAGCTGGTTCACGAAGTCTGCAAGAACGGCTTGGATTTGTTTCTCTGTAGCATGAAAGATAGTTTTGACGCTGGCTCGCATGGCTTCCTGTAAAATCAGCATCGATTTATGGAAGGTCACATCAGTCATCTCTTCAACCATCATATAGAAAAGCTCACCCAGAGTGCGCATATCTTCGTCGTTCCTTTTCGCCACTGAAAGCAGCATGTAGCGTGTGAAAACGAAAGCCACATGCGCAGTCAGCGCGTCATAAGAGAGGCCATGGTAACTGCGCAGGTGCAGGTAACTCTTGCAAGTCTTGAAAAACACTTCAATATCCCAACGTCGCCTATAAAGACGAATGATTTCTTCTTCGCTAAGGTTCACATCGGTGCTGATGAGGGCAATCCAGTCCTTGCGGTTATGCCGGTTACGCACACAAACAATTTTGGCCATCGCTGTTTCTTCGCTGACGTCTTCTTGCTTCACATGAATTTTCACGGGGACGGACAGCAGGTATTTGGAACGGCCGCGGCGCTTCTTGCAGGCTGCAAAAATCTGCTTGACCGTCATGCGCTTTCCCTCAAATTCGTAATAACACTTAGCACTCCGCTTGATCATAGCAATGGCATGGAGTTTAAGACCCAGAATATCGAGTAGCTGCCTCGGGTTAGAGAACCAGCTGTCGAAGAGGACATACTTGGCAGAAATCCCTTCACCAAGCGCTTCCTTAAGTAGGCGAATCATGACCGTAGTCCCTTTTTCCTTGGCCATCTCCTGTCGCTTATGCGAGAGTGTCCGATGGTCAAAGAAAGGTTTCTTGATACGTATTCTTGGAGAAACGTTTCTGCCATTTGGAATCTCGTTGCTGCATATATATAGAAACTGGAAGCATGAAAGACATTGCTGAGAATGTAGGCAAAAAGACATTCAACGGAAATTCCTTTGGCTTTATCGCCACCACAGGCACAAAATAAGCGGATTACCTGAAAATTTGAAAGAAAGTTAGAAATAGAATGAGAAATCTGGTTTTCATTGAGGCGATTTGATGATAAAATAGACATAGTGTAAAGCTCCTTTCGAGTAGTGTTGCCTATATCTATTTTCGACAAGGATAGGCTTTACGCTTTTTTTTGCTTCAAAAATCTTTTATAAATCATAGTTGACTAGCATTTGAGATGTGGGAAGTTTGAGTATAGGAAAAGAACCACTGTTGTGAACGTACTCCCGCCTATAGAGGCGGGAGCTTCCTGCTTCAACGAGAA
>OGEH01001208.1_pt1 | contig 10819 bp, 9 predicted proteins | sample 1570681 | NCBI WGS metagenome assembly OGEH01 (sample SAMEA2582126, study PRJEB24529) | metagenome | biome: Human gut stool | place: China | collected 2011 | reverse complement strand
TGGATGATATGGATTTGGAAAAGGAGAGAGGTATCACCATCAAGAGCCATGCCATCCAGATGGAGTATGTGTACAAGGGCGAGAAGTATATCCTGAACCTGATTGACACTCCGGGACACGTGGACTTCTCCTACGAGGTGTCGCGCTCCATCGCCGCCTGCGAGGGCGCACTGCTCATTGTGGACGCTTCGCAGGGCGTGCAGGCGCAGACCATCTCCAACCTTTACATGGCCATCGAGCACGATTTGGAGATTATCCCCGTCATCAACAAATGCGACATGGCAAGCGCCATGCCCGAAGAGGTGGAGGATGAAATCGTGGAACTGCTCGGCTGCAAGCGCGAAGAGATTATCCGCGCCTCCGGCAAGACGGGCATGGGCGTGGAGGAAATCCTTGAGGCGGTAGTCGAGCGCATCCCGCATCCCGAAGGCGATGAGGAAGCGCCTTTGCAGGCACTGATTTTCGACTCCGTATTCAACTCGTTCCGGGGCATCATCGCCTATTTCAAGATTGTGAACGGCGTGATTCGCAAAGGAGACAAAGTGAAATTCTTCAATACGGGCAAGGAATACGATGCGGACGAAATCGGCGTGCTGAAGATGGATATGGTTCCCCGTCAGGAGCTGCGTACGGGCGACGTGGGGTATATCATTTCGGGCATCAAGACTTCCAGGGAAGTGAAGGTGGGCGACACGATTACGCACATAGCCCGTCCGTGCAAGGAGGCGATTGCCGGCTTCGAGGAAGTGAAGCCGATGGTCTTTGCCGGCGTATATCCCATTGAGGCGGAAGACTTCGAGGATCTGCGCTCTTCGCTGGAGAAGTTGCAGTTGAACGACGCCTCGCTGACCTTCCAGCCCGAATCGTCACTGGCGCTGGGCTTCGGTTTCCGTTGCGGATTCTTAGGACTGCTCCACATGGAGATTGTGCAGGAACGCCTGGACCGCGAATTCGATATGAACGTGATTACCACCGTGCCGAACGTGTCGTACAACATCTACGACAAGCAGGGACACATGACCGAGGTGCACAACCCCGGCAGCATGCCCGACCCCACCCTGATAGACCGCATCGAAGAGCCTTATATTCGCGCCTCGGTGATTACCGCCACGGACTATATCGGCCCCATCATGACGCTCTGCCTGGGCAAGCGCGGCGAACTGGTGAAGCAGGAATACATTTCCGGCAATCGCGTGGAGATATACTATGACATGCCGCTGGGCGAAATCGTCATCGACTTCTACGACAAGCTGAAAAGCATCTCCAAGGGATACGCCTCTTTCGACTACCATGCCAACGGCTTCCGTCCGTCCAAGCTGGTGAAACTGGATATTCTCCTGAACGGCGAACCGGTGGATGCCCTTTCCACCCTGACGCACTTTGACAACGCATACGAGCTGGGACGCCGCATGTGCGAGAAGCTGAAGGACCTGATTCCGAGACAGCAGTTCGACATCGCCATCCAGGCGGCCATCGGCGCCAAGATTATCTCCCGCGAAACAATCAAGGCTGTACGCAAGGACGTTACGGCCAAGTGCTACGGCGGCGACGTGAGCCGTAAGCGCAAGTTGCTCGAGAAGCAGAAACGGGGTAAGAAGAGAATGAAGCAAATCGGTAATGTGGAAGTGCCGCAGAAAGCATTCCTGGCGGTGCTGAAACTGGATTAGCGGTTTGCTGCCGAACCAATCATATCTTTCGGGGGTTGTTCTTTCATGATAGGGCTGCCCCTTTTTTTGTCTTTTTTCGAAAATGAACGAACTCTTCAATTAAAATACTTATGATTATCCTACGTACCGTAAAAAACATTTCGTCGCTGAACATAGCAGCGAGCGTGCTTTTGTTTCTGGCGGCTATCCTGGCCGCTGTGGTTGCCAACTCGTCCCTGTCGCCCGTATACCAGGATTTCCTGCTTCAGGAGCTGCATCTGCGCATCGGCAACTTCAATCTGTTTTCGCACGGCGGGCATCCGCTGAAGATGATAGAATTCATTAACGACTGCTTGATGACCGTTTTCTTTCTGGCAGTGGGCCTGGAGATAAAGCGCGAATTGCTGGTGGGGGAACTGTCCTCTGTGCGAAAAGTGGCTTTGCCTTTTATTGCGGCATGCGGGGGGATGGTGGTTCCGGTCGTCATCTATGCGTTGTCGGTTGCCTCCGGCACTCCCGAAACCCGGGGGATGGCTATCCCGATGGCCACGGACATTGCCTTCTCATTGGGCGTGCTCAGTTTGCTGGGCAAGCGTGTGCCGTTGAGCCTGAAAATATTCCTGACGGCATTTGCCGTGGTGGACGACATCGGCGGCATACTGGTCATCGCACTGTTCTATAGCGCTGACGTGGCATACGGATACCTGATTGCGGCGGCTGTCCTGTACGTGTTCCTCTACTATATGGGTAAGTTCGGCGTAACGCAGAAGATATTCTTCCTCTTCTTCGGTGTGATTATCTGGTATCTGTTCCTGCAATCGGGCATCCACAGTACGATTTCGGGCGTGATACTGGCGTTTGTGATACCGGCGCGTCCGCGCTTGGATGCGGGCAAATACATCGAGCGGATTCGCGACATCATCGGGGAGTTCCCGGTTTCCAAGTCGGATAATATCGTGCTGACCAATGCGCAGATTGCCACGTTGAAGCAGGTGGAGCGGGCATCGGATTATGTTATCAGCCCGTTGCAGTCGCTGGAAGACAACCTGCACGGGGCGGTGAGCTTCGTGATACTGCCGCTGTTTGCCTTTGCCAATGCCGGTGTGGTGTTCAGCGGTAGCGGCAGCATCGTGGGAGATGTGAGCATCGCTGTGGCGGCTGGCTTGCTGCTGGGCAAGTTCCTGGGGATATACCTGTTTACGTGGCTGGCGGTGAAGAGCGGCGTAGCGCTGATGCCGGCGGGGATGAACTGGAAGAATATAGCGGGCGTCTCCCTGCTGGGCGGTATCGGGTTTACCGTATCGTTGTTCATTGCCAACCTTTCCTTTGCGGACGAATATCCGGAATTGCTGAACCAGGCGAAATTCGGGGTGCTTGTAGGGACGGTGCTTGCCGGGGTGCTGGGGTATGTGGTGCTGAATTGGGTGCTGCCGGAGAGGGAGAAGTGAGGTGGGTTGTTTCGGGGAGATTTTTAGGCACGGATTACGCGGAATTACACGGATTTAGGGAGTTACACGGATTAGTACGGATTATACAGAATTTACGGATTAATACGGATTACGCGGATTTCAGGAATTACGCGGATTAGTACGGATTATACAGAATTTACGAACTACACAGAATTTACGGATTTAATACGGATTACACGGATTTCATGGAAATGTAAAAGAAGGTAATGTTGTCCGAAAGAACAAAGAACAAAGTAAATCCGTGAATTCCGTGTAATCCGTGCCTAAAATAGAATAATATTACTCCTTGATATGAATCAGCAGATTTGCCAGAATAGCCGTTATCCCGCCCGTTGTGATGCCGGATGCAAAGATGTTCCGCAGCGTTTCCGGCAGTTGGCACAGTATCTCGGGAACCAGCTCCACACTGAGGCCGAGCGAGAAACTGACAGCCATGACAAGAGTAGCCTTCCGGTTGATTTCCTGCGCTGCAATGATGCGGATGCCTGCCGCCGCCACTGTACCGAACATCAGCAGAGTAGCGCCGCCCAATACGGGTTCGGGCATCAGTGAAAACACCAGTCCCACGGCAGGGAACAGGCCGAGCAGCACAAGAAAGGCTGCGATGTAATAGCCCACATACCGGCTGGCAACTCCGGTCAGTTGTATCATTCCGTTGTTCTGCGCAAAGACGGAGTTGGGGAAGGAGTTGAGCGCACCCGCCAGCATGGAGTTGAAGCCGTCGGCAAGGATACCGCCCGAAGCACGCTTTACGAAGGTGTCCCCTTCCACCGGTTCGCCGGAGATAAGGGAGTTGGCGGTGATGTCACCGTATGCCTCGATGGCGGTAATCATGAAAATAAGCCCCAGGGCGATGATGGTGGACAGGTCGAAGTCCAGTCCGTAGCGGAAAGGCATCGGCAGGTTGAAGCCGCCGTAGCTTTGTATCGAGGAGAAGTCGATGATGCCCATGAACCAGGCTGCGATGTAGCCTATCACCAGTCCGATGACGATGGAACTCATGCGCAGGTAGCGGTTGGAACTCCGGTTGAAGGCGATGATAAGCAGCAGTACCGCCGCCGCAAGGCCCACATGGCGGAAACTGCCGAAGCTGCCGTCCGCCTGTGCCGTGGCTCCGCCGCCGCAGGCTGTGATTCCTACCTTTATCAGACTCATTCCGATGAGGGTGACTACGATGCCGGATATCAGCGGCGTGATAATCTTCTTTGTGTATTTCAACACCCGGCTTATCAGCATCTCCACGCTTGAAGCCGCCATGCAGGAACCGAAAATCAGGGGAAGCCCGCCCAGCATTCCGGCAGAGATGATGGGGCCTATGAACGAAAAGCTGGTTCCCTGGATGCAGAGCAGTCCCGTGCCCAGTCCGCCGAACCTGCGGCATTGGATAAACGTGGATATGCCGGATGCGAACAGCGCCATCGAAACCAGGTAGCCGGTGGTTTCTGCATCGAGCTTCAATGCGCCCGCAATGATGAGCGGCGGGGTGATGATGGCTACGAATATGGCGAGCAGATGTTGCAGCGCAGCGAAGAAAGCTTCCTTAAAAGGCGGCTTGTCGTTCAAGCCGTAAATCAGTCCGTTTCCCTGTTGTTTTTCCATCGCTCCGGGTTATCTGATTTTGATTTCACAGTTGTCAAGGCTTTCGATGATGGCAAGCGATTCTACATGGATGCCCTGGCTGCGCAGCTCGTCACCGCCATGCTGGAAGGCTTTCTCTATGATGAATCCCATGCCCACCAGTTCCGCGCCAGCCTGCTTCACCAGGTCCATGATGCCTTTGGCAGCGTTTCCGTTGGCAAGGAAGTCGTCGATGAAAAGCACCTGGTCGCCGGGCGCGAGGAAATCCTTGCTGACGCACACGTCGTACGAGCGTTGCTTGGTGAACGAATACACGGAAGTAACCAGCATATTCTCCATCGTGCTCGGTTTCTTCTTCTTGGCGAACACTACGGGCAGCTCCAGCAGATAGCCCACCATGATGGCGGGAGCGATGCCGCTGGCTTCGACGGTGATAATCTTGTTGATACTGGTAGAGGCGAAACGTCTGACAAACTCCACGCCGATGGATTTCATCAGTATCGGGTCCATCTGGTGATTGATGAAGTTATCCACTTTCAGTATGCCTCCCGGATAGCATTTTCCGTCTTTGAGAATACGGTCTTTTAAAGTTTTCATAATGTATCAAGTCTTGTCTTAAGAGTTATTTATTGTCTTCTTGTTCTGCATCTTCCTGTATCTCCTCTTTGGGCAGCAGCCTTGCCGAGATGCGCTTCTTCGGGGTGAGGCTCATGTCCTTCAGCATTTCAGCCTGGCGCACTACGCTGCCGTTGCCTTCGGAGAGCTGGTTGAGGGCTTTGTCGTAGTCCTTCTGCAAGGTTGCCATGCGGTCGCCGAGGGTGAGGAAGGTGTCGGTAAAGCCTACAATCTTTTCGTACAGGGCAGTGCCGCGCTTGATGATGGCCTGCACGTTTTTCACTTGGTTTTCCCGCTTCCACAGGTCGAGCGAGAGGCGCAGGGCGCTGATGAGGTTGGTGGGGCTCATCAGTACCACCTTCTTGTTGTAGGCATACTCCCAAAGGTTGGCGTCGCTCTGGATGGCGAGCAGGTATGCGCCCTCCGTGGGGATGAACATCATGACGAAGTCCGGCGCCTTGATATCGTAGTGCGAATAGTCCTTCCGGCTGAGCTCGTCGATGTGGTTGCGGACAGACTGCAAGTGCGCCTTGAGCCAGCGTGCCTGCTCGTCGCGGTCTTCGGCGGAGGTGTAGGCGGCGTAGGCGGTGAGGGAGACTTTGGAGTCGATTATCATCTCGCGTTCGTCGGGATACCTGATGAGGATGTCGGGCTGCATCTTCTGTCCGCTCTCTTCGCTGACAATCGCTTCGCCGCGCTCGTCTTTCAGGAACTCCTGGCGGAAATAGTGCTCGCCCTCAATCAGGCCGGATGCCTGCAAGAGGCGTTCCAGAATCATTTCGCCCCAGTTGCCCTGCATCTTGGAGTCGCCCTTCAGGGCGCGGGTCAGGTTGTTGGCATCCTCGCTGAGGCGGTTGTTCAGTTCTACCAGCTCCTTAATGCGTTCGCCCAGCGAGAAGCGCTCTTTGGCTTCGGTGCTGTACACCTGCTCTACCTTTTCCTTGAAGTCCTTAATCTTCTCGTCGAGCGGGCGCAGCAGGTTGCCCAGATGCTCGGCATTCAGTCTGGTGAAATCCTCGGTCTTGCTTTGGAAGATGCGGTTCGAAAGGTTCTCGAACTCGGTGTTCATACGCTTGTGCAGGGCTTCGGCCTCTTCTTTCTGTTCGGCGAGGCGTTGTTCCCATTGCCGTTGCTGCTGGGCGATGCGCTCGCCGAAGGAACGTTCCTGCTGGGCAAGGCGCTCGTTGAAACTGCGTGCCTGCTCGGCGAGGCGTTCGGCAAACAGCCGCTCCTGTGCGTCCAGGCGTTCCGAAGCCTGGCGGGCGGCTTCCTGCAAACGTTCCTCGGCAATGGAGCGTTCGCGGGCGATGCGTTCTTCGGCGGTGCGGTTCAGCAGGGCTTCACGCTCTCCGGCGGCTTCTACCTGAGTCTTCAGGGCGGCGGCTTTTCTGCCGGCCGTCAGATAGCCGATAACGGCTCCTGCGATAATCCCGGCGGGTAATAGGATGATATTCATAATTGCATATAAGGAAATAAAGTTTCGACAGGCGGTACGGGCAATACCATCGGGCGGTACGGGAAATACCAATAGTTGGTATGAAGAATACCAACGGTTGGTACAGACAATACCAAAGCGTGGTACAAGGAGTACCAACCGTTGGTACGGAGTGTACCGCACGGGGGGACATCTTGCGGCCTGCCGTCTTGCATCTATTGTGTCAGTATCTCGTTTCCGTCTTCGGTGATAAGAATCATGCTTTCCCACTGGGCGGAAGGCAGACCGTCGTCCGTGCACACCGTCCAACCGTCGGCTTCGTCAATGAATACCTCGTAGCTGCCCATGTTAATCATCGGCTCGATGGTGAACGTCATGCCCGGTACTATCAGCATGCCCGTGCCGCGTTTGCCGAAGTGCTCCACGTCCGGCTCTTCGTGAAACTTGATACCCACGCCATGCCCGCAAAGGTCGCGCACCACGCTGTAGCCGTTCTTCTCGGCATGCTCCTGGATGGCGGCACCCACATCGCCCAACCGTGCCCAGGGCTGTGCAGCCTGTATGCCGATGTCACGGCACTCCCTGGTCACCTGCACCAGGCGTTGCATTTCGGGGCTGACTTCCCCAATCATATACATGCGCGATGCGTCGGAGAAATACCCTTTGTAGATGGTGGACACGTCTACGTTTACAATATCTCCGCTGCGCAGGAATTCCTTTGTGCTGGGGATGCCGTGGCACACCACATCGTTGATGCTGACGCATACGCTCTTCGGAAAACCTTCGTACAGGAAGGGAGCGGGGATGGCGTCGTGGTCTGTCGTAAAGCAGTATACCATGTGGTCTATCTCTGCCGTGGACATTCCCTCGCGGATATTCTCCGAGATGTAATCGAGCAGGGCGGTGTTTATCCTTGCGCTTTCGCGTATGCCTGCCAGTTGCTCTTCCGTACGCAGCAGATGGCGTGACGGCAATTTGTATCCTTCTCTTTTATAATGCTGTATCTTGGCTTCTACTTCATCGGAATAGTTTTTAGGAGCAAACCGGACTCCTTTTACGAACTTCTTCATGTTTGCATATTTTATAAACGATGTGCAAAAATACGAATAATTTGGGTGTGCGTATTTATAATGCTTGAATAATTAGAAACTAATCTGTACTTTTGTTTCCCTCAACAACCGAATAAATGTAATGAATATGTATGAATGGGCCGATGAAATGAACTGTGCCGTAACCGTATGCGACACGCAGGGAATCATCCTTTATATGAACGAAAAGGCATGCCGCACGTTTGCCGGGCACGGAAACCTGATAGGCAGGAATCTTTTTGACTGTCACAGTCCGAAATCGCAGGAAAAGATACGCGAACTCCTGGAGACGGGTGGCGTAAACGCCTATACGATAGAGAAAAAAGGGGTCAGGAAAATGATTTATCAGACCGCGTGGAAGCGTGAGGGTGTGGTATGCGGACTGGTGGAAATATCCATGGAGATACCCGGAGAGATGCCCCATTATATACGGGAGTAACCGTATCCGGAGAGGAGCAGCCGCGGGTTTGTGAGGCGGCCGCTCCCTTGTGATGTATGCTTTGTCCGGGATTAGAACTCGTAGTGGAAACCGAATGAGAGGTCTTCGCTGGTGAAGGCGAATCCGTAGCCGTTGTCTCCGGTCATGTAATCGTCTCTGTAGCCCAGGAAACCGCATTTGGCAACTGCACTGAATTTGCTGTTCAGCTTGATGGCGATGCCCGGTTTGAAGCCTATTTCAAAGCCGTTTACAGAGTCGAAGCCCTTCACCTTCTGGGTGGAGAAGCCGAAGCCGCCGTCCACAAACAGGCGTACTACCTTATTTTCATAGTAGGAGTAGCGTGCATAGGGAGCGAGGGCGAAAGCGTTGTATTTACCTTCGTCTGCCTTGCCGTGTGCAAATGCCAGCACACCGCCTACTGCCCATTTCTCGCTCAGGTTATATCCTACTTCCGGTTCCAGTTTGAAGAAAGTGGCGTCGAGGTCGTCGTTGTGCCATAAGCCTACCGTTCCGCCTACATAAACCTGTGCCTTTACCGATGCAACCAGCATGGTTGCAAACAAGAAAAATACAATTTTTTTCATTTCTTTTTACCTTTTGATTATTTAAATTATTGTTGAATGCTGAAAAAGCAAGGCATGCCCTGCTTTTTCGGGGCGCAAAAGTATATCTTATATTTATGCTGTACAAATTTTTAGTTAGTTTTTTATAAAATAAAGAACTTCTGCGGGAAGAATACACTACTTTTGCGGCGGTAAAAAGTTTGTTTCACAGGTTGTATTTTTTCGAATGAAGAAGAGTCTTATTGCATTAGCGTTCGGCACGTTGGGATTGGGCATTGCCGAGTTTACGATGATGGGCATTTTGCCCTATGTTGCCGCCGATTTGAACATCGGCATTCCGGTTGCCGGACATTTCATTTCCGCCTATGCACTGGGCGTATGTGCCGGTGCTCCCATGTTGATTTTAGCGCGCAAGCGTCCGTTGAAGCATATCCTGCTGGCATTGATGGCTTTAATGTTGGTAGGAAATCTGGGGGCTGCAATGGCCACCGGCTACTGGTCGCTGCTGGCGGCGCGTTTCATTTCGGGTTTGCCGCACGGGGCGTATTTCGGAGTCGCTTCCATTGTGGCGGGCAAGCTGGCGGACGAGGGGAGAAGCTCCGAGGCCGTATCCATTATGATAGCGGGCATGACGGTTGCCAATCTGTTCGGCGTTCCGCTGGGCACTTCCCTGAGCCATATACTCTCGTGGCGTGTCACGTTCTTGCTGGTGGCCTGCTGGGGAGTGATAGTCCTTTATTATATATGGCGGTGGGTTCCTGCGGTAGAGGGACTGAAAGATACCGGATTCAAGGGACAGTTCCGTTTCCTGAAGACTCCCGCTCCCTGGCTGATATTGGGGGCGACGGCTTTGGGCAACGGCGGCGTGTTCTGCTGGTATAGTTACATCACGCCGTTGCTGACGAATGTGTCGGGATTCAGCGCCGGAAGTGTCACGGCATTAATGATGCTGGCAGGCTTTGGCATGGTGGTGGGCAATCTGGTGAGCGGACGGCTTTCCGACAAATACACTCCGGGCAGGGTGGGCATGGTGGTGCAAGGCATGATTTGCATTGTGTTGCTGCTGATATTTTTCCTTTCGCCCCATCCGTGGTGTTCCGCCATATTGATGGCGCTCTGTACGGCGGGCTTGTTTGCGGTGTCCAGCCCGGAGCAGGTGCTGATTATCCGCGTGGCCCCCGGGGGTGAGATGCTGGGCGGTGCTTGCGTGCAGATGGCATTCAACCTGGGCAACGCCATCGGGGCATACGTAGGCGGTCTGGCTCTTGGCGGCGGATACCGCTATCCGGCTTTGGCAGGCGTGCCCTTTGCGCTGACGGGTTTCATCTTATTCGTTATCTTCTATAAGAAATTCCAGTCCAGGTATTAAACATATCATTATTTTTGCGTAATTCTGGAAAACTTCTGTTAGTACCTTATACAAAGGACTTTGGGAGAATTACCCATTTTTGAGGTAATGACTTGGCAACTGTGCCATATACTGCGTTCTGCCTTGATTTGCTATTCAAGTAACTCGTTTGGGTACAAATATATAAAAAATATTAGAAGCTATAACACAAAATAAGAAAAAGCTAATACCCTTTTTGCAAAAGAGAACCATACCTATTTTTCTTTATGGTTCTCTTTTGCTATTTAATCAAGCTGCACTCATTTGTTCCATTACATCATTTGCGTCTTTTTCAGCTTTGCTTATTTCTGTTTTATTGATGATATTTTGGTCTGAACTGTTGGATTTTCGTACTAATTTCACTTTACACATATTGTACAACACCCCTACAATCAGAACCATATTCTCTATAATAAGCTGTTCTTCCATTGATAGATTATGCCAATTTACACGTTTTTCACTATACGACTCAATAATATTCCGCATTTTAGTAAGTTGTTTCAAATACAATGAGCGCATACGCAATAATGTAGCATTGTATCTTTCAGCAGTTACCATAATGCAACTTTACCCATGCTTCCGATTTCAAGTTTAGCACT
>OGEH01001206.1_pt1 | contig 10839 bp, 8 predicted proteins | sample 1570681 | NCBI WGS metagenome assembly OGEH01 (sample SAMEA2582126, study PRJEB24529) | metagenome | biome: Human gut stool | place: China | collected 2011 | reverse complement strand
CGAGGACTTACGTGCCGACCGTCAACCGGAATTTACACAGATCGACTGTGAAATGAGCTTCGTTGAGCAAGAAGATATTATCTCTACTTTCGAAGGAATGGCTAAACATTTGTTTAAGACTCTTCGTGGTGTGGAACTGAATGAACCATTCCAACGTATGTCTTGGGCGGACGCCATGAAATATTATGGTAGCGATAAACCGGATTTGCGTTTCGGCATGAAATTCGTGGAACTGATGGATATCATGAAAGGTCACGGATTCTCTGTATTCGATAATGCGGCTTATGTGGGCGGTATCTGCGCCGAAGGTGCTGCGACTTATACCCGCAAGCAACTGGATGCATTGACCGAATTTGTAAAGAAACCGCAGATTGGTGCGAAAGGAATGGTTTATGCCCGTGTGGAAGCCGACGGAACGGTGAAATCGAGTGTAGATAAATTCTATACGCAGGAGGTGCTCCAGCAAATGAAAGAAGCATTCGGAGCTAAACCGGGTGATTTGATTCTGATTCTGTCTGGCGACGATGTAATGAAAACACGTAAACAACTTTGCGAGCTTCGTCTGGAAATGGGTGCTCAACTGGGATTGCGTGATAAGAATAAGTTTGTTTGCCTTTGGGTGATTGACTTCCCGATGTTCGAATGGAGCGAAGAGGAAGGCCGTCTGATGGCTATGCATCATCCGTTTACTCATCCGAAAGAGGAAGACATTCCGATGTTGGACACTGATCCGGCAGCTGTACGTGCAGATGCATACGATATGGTAATCAACGGTGTGGAAGTTGGCGGCGGATCTATCCGTATCCACGATGCGAAATTGCAGGCGAAGATGTTCGAGATTCTTGGATTCACTCCGGAGAAGGCAGAGGCACAGTTTGGCTTCCTGATGAATGCCTTTAAGTATGGTGCGCCTCCTCACGGTGGTTTGGCATACGGACTCGACCGTTGGGTGTCTTTGTTTGCAGGATTGGATTCTATACGTGACTGTATTGCGTTCCCGAAAAATAATTCCGGACGTGATGTGATGTTGGACGCACCCTCTGCAATCGACCAGAGCCAGCTTGATGAACTGAATTTGATCGTAGATTTGAAAGAGGGCGAGTGAAAGAATCTGTACGCATATTCCGTTTTATAGTCATCGGTACAATGAACGCTTTGATTATGGCGTTGGTTGTATGGTTAATGATGAAAGAAATGTCATTTGACGGCGACTATATGGTGGCTAATATAACAGCGTATCTGATAGCTCAAATCCATAACTTTATCTGGTGCAAATACTGGATATTCCCCGTAGAAAATAAAAAGAATAGTATCTGGAAACAGATACTACTCTTTTGCTCTGCTTTTGCCGTGGCTTACACCGCACAGTTTTTATTTCTTGTGTTATTGGTAGAAGGATTGGACGTGAATGAATATCTGGCTCAATTCTTAGGATTGTTTATTTATGGAGGGGCTAATTTCCTAGCCAACAAAAAAATAACGTTTCAATGAGATAGTTATTTATGATGATATATTGAAAGGGTACAGAGTTCTAAATTTAGATTTGAACTCTGTGCCCTTCTTTTTTTCTTTATTAGATAAACCTCCTGCGATGAAGGTATGTGGGTAAGTCTTTAATCCAGAAAGCGTTTGGTAAGCCCATCATATTCGTCAATCCGACGATCACGAAGGAAAGGCCACCAACGGCGAACGTTTTCCGAACGTTCCATATCTATTTCCACTACTATGTTTTCCGGGTGATCGTTTCCGGCTTGTGCCAGAAATTCCCCTTGTGGTCCTGCTACAAAACTGTTTCCCCAGAATAAGATACCATTTGTCTGTCCGGAAGGATCAGGCTCGTGCCCTACACGGTTGACGGAGATAACAGGAAGTCCATTGGCAACGGCATGAGCGCGCTGTGAAATAATCCAGGCATTGAGTTGGCGGGCTTTTTCATCGTCCGTGTCGCTGCTTTCCCAGCCAATGGCGGTAGGATAAATTAAAAGTTCCGCACCTTTTAGTGCCATCAGGCGGGCAGCTTCCGGATACCATTGATCCCAGCATACTAATACGCCCAGTTTTCCTAAAGAAGTTTGAATCGGTTCAAAACCAATGTCTCCCGGAGTGAAATAGAACTTTTCGTAGTAAGCCGGATCATCGGGAATATGCATTTTCCGGTATTTTCCTGCAATGCTTCCGTCGCGGTCGAATACGACAGCGGTATTATGATAAAGTCCGGGAGCACGTTTCTCAAAAAGAGAGGTGACAAGGACTACTTTATTAGCTGCTGCCAACTCGGAATAAAAGCCTGTGGAAGGCCCGGGAATCGGTTCGGCAAGATCAAACAGGTTAGTGTTTTCTGTCTGGCAAAAATAAAGTGAATTGTGTAACTCCTGGAGCACAATCAGTTGTGCGCCGTGAGCGGCACAAGCCTCGATATTCTTTGCGAGGTTCATTAGATTGGCTTTAATATCTGCGGTATTGGATTGTTGGATGATTCCGACTTTTATCTTTCTCATGATGAATAATTAGTGGGTTGATTCATTCATTATTTTATAATTCCTTTATAGGCTCCTTTGTAATTCTTTTATGACTCCTTTATAACGCCCAGCGGATATTGCATGGTGACACAGTGTAGGGAACCGTGCTGTTTAATCAGGGCACGGCAGTCTATTCCAATTATTTGATGGTTTGGAAAGGCTTGCTGCAATACTTCTCCTGCTTTTTTGTCATTCTCCTGCTGATTGTATGTCGGGTAAAGAATAACGTCGTTCATAATCAGGAAATTGGCGTAAGTTGCAGGCAGGCGTTCGCCGTCTTCTTCTATCTTGTCTGCCATGGGTAAGGCCAATAGGTGATAGGGTTCTCCTGCTAAGGTGCGGAATGTTTTCAGCTGTTCTTCCATTGCGAGCAGTGCTTCGTAATGTTCGTCTTCTTTGTTTTCGCATTTCACGTAAGCGATGGTGTCGGTAGAACAGAAGCGTGCCAAAGTGTCGATATGGCTGTCGGTATCATCACCGGCCAGATAACCGTGATCTAACCAAAGCACCTTTTGCAGGTGGAAGGTTGATTTTAGGTATTCTTCTATCTCTACCTGATTCAGTCGTCCGTTCCGTTGGGGAGAGAGCAGACATTCGGAAGTGGTAAGCAATGTACCCATTCCGTCGCTTTCGATAGAACCTCCTTCGAGTACGAAGTCGAGGTGGTCTATATACTGGCCTTTCAAGGCTCCGGCTTCTACGGCATGTTTGGTAATTTGATTATCCAGTTCGGAAGCAAATTTCAGTCCCCAGCCGTTGAAGGTGAAGTCGAGCAGGGAAGGGGTGCCGGTATCTATCATTGTAATGGCTCCGTGGTCGCGGGCCCATGTGTCATTAGTGGCACATTCTAGAAAGCGGACGTTATCCATATTGACAGTGGCAGCTATCTGCTTTTTCACTTCTTCCGGTTCGGGAGTGACGATCAATAATAATTCACGCTTCGCTATTTCTCTGGCAATATTGATAAAACACTCTTGCACTTCCGCCAGCATGTAGGCCCAATCTGTACCGGCATGTGGCCATGTTAACTGTATACCGCTCTGCATGTGCCATTCGGCAGGCAAATGAGGTGCTCTCATTTCTACCTGTACGGTCATGTTTTTGCCGAAGTTCAACTGCAAATCTTTCTCCGAGCCGCTTGGGCTGGGGAGTCCAACCATGATTCCCATTAGACTATATATATTTAGTTTTTTATAAAATCAGTTTATTGTCTGCGTCAGTCGTCAGTGTGCCTGTTACGCATCATTACGTATTATTATGAATTCGTTTCTTGCTTTGGCTTCCGGTCAAAGAACGGATTCTTGGAGGATGCACTTACAGGAATGGCCATTACCATCTTGCAGTCTTTCAGCCAGTTCAGGCGTTGTGCTGCCAGCCCGGCGGAGAACATCACACGTGTGTCTACACGCAAATCGGCTGCCATAGCACAGGCAGAACCTATGGCGATACCTACGTCTATGCTGTTCAATGCGCAGGGAACTCCTTCGGTACGTCCGACGCAGGTGGTGAAGCCGCAATGACCGCAGTTTAAGCCTTGTGTCTGCTCGCGTGTTCCTATCAATACAACACATTCGGCACTTAAGATGTTGTCGGCATCACGAAGGAAAAATTTCATTCCGTGTTCTTCTACCATAGCTATCATAGTGTCCGACAGTTGTTTAATCTCTTCATCTGTGATTAGGGCCACTTCGATAATATCGATTCCTTTTCCTTTCGGAGCAGTGCGCGCAGCCGTCATCATCTGACGTGCTACCTGCAATATATGCTCGTGACGAGCGTCTCTTTCGTTCAGTATCATAACTTTCTTGAATTAATTAGTAAGGCAAAGATAAATGAAAATTGGCAAAATTACACTAGATGATGAAATAAATAGGGGCTATCATTTGAGTCTGATATGAAAAAACTTTCGTATCGGACTTTGTGTTATTGGGTGGAAAAGGCTATCTTTGTATCTGTCAACTTATAAAGTTATGAGTATATGAGTAATAAAATTTATCCTATCGGCATACAGAACTTCGAGAAAATTCGCAAAGGAGGTTATTGCTATATAGATAAGACTGCTTGGATATATCAAATGGTGAAAACTGGCAGTTATTATTTTCTTAGTCGTCCACGTCGTTTTGGGAAAAGTTTGTTACTATCTACTTTGGAAGCCTATTTTCAGGGGAAAAAAGGACTTTTCGAAGGATTGGCGATAGAGAAACTGGAAAAAGATTGGATCAAATATCCCATTCTGCATTTAGATCTGAATGCGGAGAAATATACGAATCCTGAAGCACTCGACCAGGTTTTAGAGAGTGCTTTACGGGGGTGGGAAGCTCTTTATGGTGCACAGGATTATGAGAAAACATTCGCTTCCCGCTTTCAAGGTATTATTCAGCGTGCTTGTGAGAAAGAGGGCCAGAGTGTCGTTATTCTTGTGGATGAATACGATAAGCCTATGTTACAGGCGATTGGTAATGATGAACTCCAGAAGAGTTTTCGTGATACATTGAAGGCTTTCTATGGAGCTTTAAAAAGCAAGGATGGCTGCATTAAATTTGGTATGCTTACGGGAGTTACGAAATTCGGAAAGGTAAGTGTATTCAGCGATCTGAATAATCTGGAGGATATTTCTATGCGTCAGCAGTATATAGAAATCTGCGGAATCAGTGATCGCGAGTTGCATGAGAATTTTGAAACTGAATTGCATGAATTTGCCGATGCGCAAGGTTTGACGTATGATGAAATTTGCACAGAAATGCGTGAAAGATATGATGGTTATCATTTCACTCATGATTCTATAGGTATGTATAATCCGTTTAGTGTACTTAATACCCTTAAATATAATGTGTTTGGCAACTATTGGTTTGAAACGGGCACACCTACTTATCTGGTCGAATTACTAAAAAAACCCCATTACGACCTTCATCGGATGGCCCATGAAGAAACCGATGAACAGGTACTGAAAACTATCCACTCTGAATCTACCAATCCTATTCCGGTGATTTATCAGAGCGGATACCTCACCATTAAGGGATATGATGAGCGTTTTGGAATATATCGTTTAGGTTTTCCTAATCGTGAAGTGGAGGAAGGATTTATCCGTTTTCTCCTTCCTTGTTATGCGAACGTCAATAAGGTGGAGTCCCCTTTTGAAATTCTGAAATTTGTTCGTGAAGTGGAGGCTGGTGATTATGAATCTTTTTTCCGTCGCTTGCAAAGTTTCTTTTCGGATATTCCCTATGAGCTTGCACGCGAACTGGAGTTACATTATCAGAATGTACTTTATATCGTGTGTAAACTGGTTGGTTTTTATGTAAAAGCGGAATACCATACGAGTGAAGGTCGTGTGGATATGGTACTGCAGACCGATAAATTCATCTACATCATGGAATTTAAATTGAATGGTACAGCGGAAGAAGCTTTGCAGCAGATAGAGGATAAACATTATGCTCGTCCGTTTGCAACGGATTCACGAAAGCTTTTCAAGATTGGTGTGAACTTTAGTGCTGAAACAAGAAATATAGAAAAGTGGTTGGTGGAGAATTGATGCCTCTGAAATGGATATAAAATATTTATTTCTCATATTCTCATAAATATGACCTAAATGCCAGATAACTAATAGAATAAACTATGAGAAATGTTTTGAAAATCGGCATTTCTCATAGTTTTATTCACGAATTAGCCTTCATTTGGCTTATTTCTCATACCCGTTGAACTCATTTCTCATAATGCCCCGGGGTTGGTATATAAATAGGCTGTGTGGGCTTGCCTATATTCTGTAAGTAGCCCTGTGCCTTTAAGCGACGGATTTGTCTGCTGGCCATACTTTGAGTGAAACAGCAGAGTGACTGCATATTGGAACGGGTCAATACGGGGTGATTGGCAAAATATCCAGTGAGCTTCTTGTCGATCTCTTCTTCAGAAAGAGAAGCGGAATGTGGTTTGTATTTTGAACGTCGTAAATGAGTACTCATGCACAAACTTTTTAAATCTCTGTCAGCTTGGAAGTTAATGGACTTTAATCTTACTTTGTCTGCACGGGTGGTAAGTGAGTGCACGGGTTCGGTAGCCTGTAATGTAACCTGGAAATAGCCGATCCCATCCAGGTGTACTCGTTCTCCCTCGCACAGATGGTTGCCCATGCATCTGCTCAATTCCATTAGCATGGCTTCTACTTCCGCTTTCCCGAAAGTAGTTGCCATGTGGATTTCTCTTGCCAGCTTTTGAGTGGTTACATGTTGAAAATTAACCACCCGTGGGTGATAACTAGGTTCTTCCCCTTCTTTTTCAGGTTGGGGATTCTTATAAAACTCGAATTGTATTGCCATCTTTGTTTTAATTTAATGGTTATTTATATGTTATGTATTGATGCTCTTGGTGTATCTCGCTTTTATTCTTTTATTATTCAACCGCTATCCTGATTGTTCCACTACAGTGAACGGTCCTTTTCACTCTAGTAGACAGAACTTTTTACTGTAGTGAACAGGCCTGTGCACTGTAGTGGAACGATTGGGATGTTCTTTCAAAGATACGACATTATTAGGTGAAAAACAAGTAATTAACTAGTTGTTTACATGAAAGAAATAGCTAGATGTTTTGTAAGATAAGCTTGGTGGGTAAATAGGAGAATAGCTGTATCTGACTATGAGAAATAACCTGAAAGAGTATGAGAAATAGCGTTTTTTTTGAAGGAAATTGATGAGGAAAGTATGAGAAATACCTGTTTTAAAAATGTTTCTCATAATGTAATTCTTTGATTACACGTGCTTTATCTGGAATCTATGAGAATATGAGAAATGAAATTGAAAAATCTTTTCTAGTAGAGAGATTGAATAAGTATTCCCGGAAAAGTTGTTTGTCTGTAATATTTACAGTATATTTGTATCGTAATAATCGCCCTACAAACACATGCAGGACAAATAAATGAAGTAATGAGAATAACACTGGTAAGAGACGATGGCAAGGTGAACACTATGCGTACGTTGAGAATTGAACAGCTCGTGGAGCAAATGAAAGTGGAAACCAAAACACAGCCCGTCTCAAAAATGAGAGAAGTCCTGCCTTTTATGCTTCCGGGTGATAAAAATGACTATGTACAGAAAGTACCGAAGCTGATACCTGCAGCCGCCTTTTTTCGCAAAGGTGGTATCACGACGATGAGTGAATACAACGGAATTGTGATGATTCAGGTCAACAACTTGTCCGGGCACATGGAGGCGGATGAAGTGAAAGAACGGGTAAAGGAACTTCCGCAGACTTACTTAGCTTTCACCGGTTCTTCCGGAAAGTCCGTGAAAGTATGGGTGCGTTTTACTTATCCCAATGATCTTCTGCCGACAACTAGTGAGGAGGCGGAGCTTTTTCATGCGCATGCCTATCGGTTGGCAGTGAAATTTTATCAGCCACAACTCCCTTATGATATTGAACTGAAAGTACCTTCGTTGGAGCAATATTGTCGTTTAACTTTTGACCCGAACTTGTATTTTAATCCCGAAGCAATGCCTATTTATATGAAGCAGCCTGCGGCTATGCCGGGTGAGGTGACTTATCGCGAACGGGTGCAAACGGAAACTTCGCCGTTGCAACGGCTTGCGCCGGGATATGAAAAATGTAATGCGCTTTCTGTACTTTTCGAAGCTGCTTTTGCACGCGCGCTGGATGAAGAGACTGATTATCAACCGGAAGGAGACAAACAATCGCTGTTGATTAACCTTGCAGGACATTGTTTCCGTGCCGGTATTCCTGAAGAAGATACAGTACGATGGTCGCGTGCCCATTATCGTTTGCCGAAGGACGATACATTGGTTCGGGAAACCGTACGAAATGTATACCGTACTTGTGAGGGATTTGCAAGTAAGAGTAGTCTGTTGCCGGAACAATTATTTGTCATGCAGATGGACGAGTTTATGAAGCGGCGTTATGATTTTCGTTTCAACCAGTTGACATCACAAGTGGAATGTCGCGAACGGAATAGCTTTAATTTTTATTTTCATCCGGTGGACAAACGGTTGATGGCAAGTATTGCAATGAACGCGCATTATGAAGGGCTTAAGCTTTGGGATAAAGACGTAGTACGCTATCTGAATTCGGATCATGTGCCGGTTTATCAGCCTATCGAAGAATTCCTTTATGATCTTCCTCATTGGGATGGTAAGGATCACATCGGTGATCTTGCCAAGCGAGTTCCTTGTGATCATCCTCATTGGGCAAAATTGTTTCGTCGTTGGTTTCTCAGTATGATAGCGCATTGGCGTGGAATGGGAAAGAATCATGCAAATAGTACTTCTCCTATATTAATAGGTCCACAGGCTTATCGTAAGTCTACATTTTGCCGGTTGATTTTGCCTCCATGTTTGCAGGCTTATTATACAGATAGTATTGACTTTAGCCGGAAGCGGGATGCCGAGCTATATTTGAATCGCTTTTTATTGATAAACATGGATGAGTTCGATCAGATTGGTATCAATCAGCAGTCTTTTCTCAAGCATATTCTGCAAAAGCCTGTTGTCAATACGCGACGCCCGAATGTTTCAGCAGTAGAGGAGCTCCGTCGGTATGCTTCTTTTATAGGTACGAGTAATCATAAAGATTTGCTGACGGATACTTCCGGCAGTCGTCGTTTTATCGGTGTTGAGGTGACGGGAGTGATCGATGTGGTCCGCCCTATTGATTATGAACAATTGTATGCGCAGGCAATGGCATTGCTGCGTAGTAATGAACGCTACTGGTTTGATGAGAAGGAAGAGGCTATCATGACGGAAGCTAATCGGGAATTTGAACAGTCTCCGGTGATTGAACAATTGTTTCAGGTATATTACCGGGCAGCGGAAGAGGAAGAAGAGGGAGAATGGTTGCTTGCTGCAGATATATTGCAGCGGATACAAAAAGCAAGTAAAATGAAATTTTCTTCCGGGCAAGTTAATTATTTCGGGCGTATCTTGCAGAGATTGGGAGTAAAGTCGTTCAGGAAAACGCGCGGGGTTTATTATCATGTGGTGCCTGTTGAGTAAGGATAATGATGAAATAATGTATAGTAGATGGCTTTTATTATTTTATAATAATTATCTTTGCGTAATAACGTGAGATGTATGAAGACTATGATAAGAAATCCTTTTATAACAAGCGGATATGTCTCTGCTGATTATTTTTGCGATCGCCGTTTTGAGAGCGAACAGTTGGTGCGCGAGGTGATGAATGGGAATAATTTGGCTCTTGTCTCTACCCGGCGAATGGGAAAGACAGGGCTGATCCGTCATTGCTTTCAGTTTCCTGAAATTAAACAGGGTTACTATACCTTTTTTATTGATATATATGATAGCCGTTCATTGCGTGATTTGGTCTTTGCACTTAGTAAGGAGATTCTGGAAGTGCTGAAACCTGTGGGGAAGAAAGCTTTGCAGAGCTTTTGGGAATGTGTGAAATCTTTGCAAGCCGGTATCTCTTTTGATGTGAATGGTATGCCTTCTTTGAATTTGGGGCTAGGGGATATACAAGCTCCGGCTACTACACTCGATGAAATCTTCCGGTATTTGGAACAGGCGGATAAACCTTGTCTGGTTGCAATTGATGAATTCCAGCAGATTTCCGGATATGTAGAGAAAAATGTGGAAGCTACTCTTCGGACCTATGTACAACATTGTAATAATGCACGTTTCATTTTTGCAGGGAGTCAGCGGCATGTGATGGGAAATATGTTTTTAACGCCTTCCCGGCCTTTTTATCAAAGTGTATCAATGATGCATTTGGAAAGTATTCCTTTAGAAGAATATATTCGTTTTGCAGGTACTCATTTCAAGCGTGCGGGCAAAGAAATAGAAGAAAACGCTATTATTGCGATTTATCAACAGTTTGAGGGAATCACATGGTATATACAAAAAGTGTTGAATACGCTTTATGACATGACTCCGGAACAGGGAGTCTGTAGAGTTGAAATGGTGCCAGGCGCTATTCGGCAGATTATTGATTCATTCAGATATACTTATTCGGAGATTCTTTTTCGTTTGCCGGAAAAACAAAAGGAGTTACTGATTGCTATCACTAAAGAGGGAAAGGCTAAAGCTGTCACTTCCGGTGCTTTCATTAGAAAATACAGACTGGCTTCTGCTAGTTCAGTCCAAGCAGCACTAAAAGGGTTACTGGAAAAGGATTTCGTGACTCAGGAAATGGGAATCTGTCAGATATATGATCGTTTTTTGGGGATTTGGCTGAAAGAGAATTATTAAGTCATTTTTCATTTATTGAAGAACGCTTTTCGATAAATCGCGTTAATAATTAGCTGAAACTACTGTCTGTTAATCAGTTTTATTGTATCTTTGCGGTCTTAACTTATTTAATG
>OGEH01001203.1_pt1 | contig 10883 bp, 7 predicted proteins | sample 1570681 | NCBI WGS metagenome assembly OGEH01 (sample SAMEA2582126, study PRJEB24529) | metagenome | biome: Human gut stool | place: China | collected 2011 | reverse complement strand
TAAAGCTATTCTATCGTCCAGAAAAACTCACACGTTCTCTCAGTGAGGCCTATAATTCTGTTATATGGCATATTGAAAAACAAGGAGCAAAGGCCTTTCTTTGTGCAGATAATCAAAGTCCTTATTTTATTACTTATAATCATATTACTTTGATTCAGAGCAACTACTCACAATCAATTAATCCAGTAGATATGGTTGCTCCTTATTCTTCAATACGCCTTCCTATACATGGAAATATGTCGGGATATGGAAAAGTGAAGTGGACAGTTGTTAACGATTATGGTGGGCATGAATTAAGTGAGTCAGCTCTGAAATAAGGATAATATTTATGAAATATTGCACTTAAACTGAACATCATTCATTCCTGCCTGCCATATTTATTTCACTGGGAGTTTTTTCCATGGACACAGTGGCTATGGAATATGCTGAATTTGATCCCAGTTTTTTACAGCATACTCAAGGGAAGACGACGTTAGATATTCATCGTTTCAATCAAGGAAATCCAACTCCAGCAGGAAAGTACTATGCTGATGTTTATCTTAATAATAAATGGAAAGGGCTCTGCCTTAGTGTTTCTTACGCCATTTGTCACATTAACATTTTTGGTGTTTACACCTGAAACCTGGGTACATGGAGCAGATGCTCATACTGAGTTTCCTTATCTTTCCGGTGCGGGAAGGTTAGTTCTGAAAGATACTATGATGATAGCAGCAGGATTTGTTGCAATGGTACATTCTGCAAGGTGTATCACTAAAAAGTAGTGAACACTATCATTTATCTGATTTTTATTTTCTAGTATTATATGAGGTTATCGCGTCGTGGAGGGGAACTTTCCCCCTCCACTCCCACGGAGCCGGACGTGGCAGTATCCCGTCATCTGGCTCTTGTAGTTGACTGGTAACATCGCGTACAAATAGTCCAGTGTGCAAACAAACTGAGTTTAACATTCCGGATCCTGTCTAATCATTCATACGCTTGAACCAGACTACCGTGTCCCCTCTTGTATTTACGGGTAACCCATTTAGCAAGGTACAGATCGATATGTCTGGCTATATAATCCATTACTGATTGACAAAAGCGTCCATAGTACAATACCCACGTAGCCTGAGATTGAGCCAACGTACCATTGTATCCAGTGATAACGGTGCTCTGTGGCTTCAATCCTAACCCCGCACTGTCTGACGGATTGCCTCGCAAAAATGGACAATGCCGCTGAGGAACTGGCGTATAGTAATAGAGTCGCTTTATTGTCGAGTTCGGTGACCGCGACCGCCAGGATGGTCACTTTTGAAAAAGGCGTTTACACAGCATGGTAAACGGACTCGAAATTCTCTTACATATACTGAAAATTAATTACAGTAACCTATTCGTTATAACCTGTTTAAACCCACTCCAATTCGTTATTTATCTCACGTCTGATCATGAATATATAAAAATCGCGTATGTACGGTATGTCCGGTTAAAGTATTCAATGAAAGTGTCCTGCGTCGGCTTACCTGGCTGGATAAGATCCCGTTTTACTGCATGTTTTTCTGCCCATTCAGCCAGTATCAGTGAGATAAATTCTGGACCATTATTCATGTGCAGCATGATCGGGTAGCCGCAGTTTGCCGCGATCCTGTCGAGTACACGGATCATTCGCAGATCTGGCAGATTCAGAATGATTTTAATCGACAATGTCTCACGGTTAAAGTCATCAACTTTAACAGTCCGCCCGGTTTCAACCGACTTAATTACGGCGATGATCTGATGCTCAGTAAAACAGGCTTTACGCACAGAGATCTCTTTAGTTAGCAAATTAATTATGCGGGATACTTACACCGTCAACCCCAGTATGCAGAGGATGAAGCATCAGATCGGAGCATTGTCTGATGGTGCCATACACCAGATTTAACAATAACCCGTTTAATACGCCAAGCTGCAAAGAAGCAATTAAGTATTCTAAAACAGATAGTTAAAACTTAAACCTTATCTAGGACAGCCCAAATTTTTATTATTTTTTAAATAATCACTTGCTAATGATAATTATATATACATACAATGTGATATATTATAACATAACAAAAAATGGCGGATAGTATGAAAAAATCTATTTTTAATTATACAACATTTTTTATTTCAATGAGTTATTCCTTATTTGCAAATGCAAGCCCTGCAATAAAATCAACTGAAAATCGGAACAATGAGGTATTAGAGGTCTATTCAACACCTTTGCATACTCCGCAAGAGAAAATGGCGATCCCCGTTTCTGTTCTGACACAAGAAGATCTACGCGCTAATCGTAGTGCCTCGATTGCTGAAACCTTAACATCCTTACCAGGTTTTCATGCCAGCTTTTTTGGTGGAGGCTCAGTTCATCCAGTTATTCGAGGAATGTCAGGCAATCGAGTCAAGGTATTACACAGTGGTAGTGATCTTATGGACGTATCCTCTATTGGTGCAGATCATACAATCACCAGTGAACCCTTTTTAAGTCAACGCATTGAAGTATTAAAAGGCCCTTCAACATTACTTTATGGAGGAGGCACAATAGGCGGTGCAATTAATGTTATTGATAGCAAGATTCCTATGTCAGTGCCTGAAAAAGGCTATGAGGGTGAATTGCATTATCAATACGATTCTGTTTCTAAAGGAAATACAGGATCAGTAGGATTAACGTTAGGAGAAAATAATTTGGCGCTTCGCCTTGAGGGTACTAAACGTTATCAAAGTGATTACAAACAACCAGAACCTTTACATCAAGGAGAAACTAGCCGTTTAGCAGGATCTTATCAAGATAACCAATCGGCAAATATTGGTGTATCCTGGCTTTTTGATGACGGTTATATAGGGATTGGTTATGGTGAACAACATCGTCGATATGGGCTGCCTGGTCATACGCATTTTCATGATCATGAAGATGATCACCATCATCACGCCCCAATTCGCCCTCCTTTAATCGGCCATCATCATCATAATCACAATCATGAATACCCTGATGAACAACATCAACATGGTATTCCTTATATTGTTATGGATAGCAAACGATGGGATCTTCGTGGTGAAAAAAACAATCCATTTACTGGTATTGAATCAATACGTTTCAGTGCGGTCAGAACCGATTATCATCATGATGAAAAAGAAGGAAATGAAGTCAGTACCTCATTTAAAAACAAAGGCGATGAATTAAGACTGACATTTACACATCAACCTATTTGGGGTTGGCATGGTGTTATTGGCGGGCAATTTAACCAGCGTGATTTTAGTGCTCAAGGAGAAGAAGCTTATGTACCGTCAACAAAAACAAAAAATCACTCACTCTTTTTATTAGAAGAATACCAATTAGGTGATTTTCGCTATGAATTAGGATTTCGCCAAGAGTGGCAATCACTGTTAAATAGAGAAACTCAAAAAAATAATAAGCAGAGTGCATCTTCTATTTCTGCTGGATTAGCATGGAATTTTACACAAGACTATTTTTTAAATTTATCACTTTCACACACGAAAAGATTACCTGTTGCAGAAGAGCTTTACGCGAATGGTGTTCATGCTGCAAGTCGAACTATTGAAAAAGGCGATCCTAATTTAACCGCAGAGGCTGCAAATAATATTGATATTGGAATAACTAAAGTAACAGGTGATATTCAATTCAATATGAGTGCCTATTATAACCGTATTAATAATTATATTTACGGTCAATTTACGGGGACTGAATTAAATAATGGCTATCGTTCATTACAATATGTTCAAAATGATGCACAGTTTAAAGGTATAGAAGGAAATATTGATTATTACTATAACCAAGATAGCTTAATTGGTATTTCTGGTGATTATGTTAGAGCAAATTTACTACACAATAAGGGAAATATACCAAGAATACCGGCTTATCGTTTAAGTACTTATATTAAACATAGTTTTACAGAAAACGTAATTGGACAAATTCGCATTGATCATTTTGGAAAACAGAATAAAACAGCAGACTATGAAACATCCACAGAGGCTTATAACACAGTTAGTTTAGGTAGTGAATATATTGGTTATTTAGATAACACAGATTATACCTTATACGCCAAGATTAATAATATCTTTGATGTAAAAGGGAAAGACAGCACCTCTTATATTAAAGATGAAATGTATTTACCTGGTCGTAATATTATCTTAGGCGCTACTCTTACATTCTAATATGAATATCATGAAAAAAAGTAAACTCTCTATTATTTTACTTATACTTTTGTCGTCTCCTTTATATGGAAAAGAGAATAATCAAGATAAAAGCCAAGAAAAAGAAACATCAAACGATGTTATTACTGTTAAAGCAACATCAATAAAAAACAAAGAGACATTCTCCTCTTTATTACTCAATAATCGAGAAGAGATAAAAGGAAAACAACTTGAACAAATAAAAACAAATACGATTGGTAATACCGTTTCAAAAGTTGCTGGTGTACAAGCGGAAGGTTTTGGCCCAAATGCGGCAAGGCCTGTTATTCGAAGTCTCTCTGGCAATAGAGTCGGGATTTTAGTTAATAATCTTCCGATTAATGATGTTTCATTTATTAGTGGGAATATGCCTATTCCTGTTGATATGAATAGAATTAACGAAATATCAATTAGTAAAAGCTCCGAAGCACTACTTTATGGTGGTAGCAGCAGTGGTGGTGCAATTCATTTGTGGGATGATCGAATAATGACACAGTTTCCTGAAAAAGCAATTTCAGGTGCCGTGACATTTAATGGTAGCACTAATAATGGTAACGGTGGATCAGTAAATATTAAATTCAGTAATAAAGAAAACTGGATTTTTAATCTTTCCGGTGCTACTAAACGAGTCTCAAAATATAAAATTCCAACACGCTCTAAAGTTGGTGCTTGCTATAGCTATCAACAGCTAAAAGACCACTCTGCATTACGTGATCAATGCCAAGTGGATATGAAAGTGTTTACTAGCCGTAACCCTGAAGCGTAGCCTTACATTAGTGAGTTGTGGAAAAAATATCAGGTTGAATATGAGTTAAGCGAGGATGATAAATATACCTTTAAAGATAAGGACTATTTTTCAGGTATTGGTTATGTAGATAATGAACCTAACTTACGATATAAACCTGGTAGCCCCACATCTATTGAACATGTCACACCTCCAAAGCATTATGTTGAAAATAATAATAACGAAATTCCCAATAGCTTTTTAAAAAGCCAAAGTGGTAACGCATCACTCTCTTATATCGGAGATGACGGTTACTTAGGTTTTTCTGTCACTGATTTTCAAACATCGTATGGAGTGCCAGGCTATGCTTATCTCACAACTAAAACAACTCGAGAAAGGTATAAACCTGTTTCGGTTTCAAATAGTAATCGAAGAATAGATATACAAGGAAAACATGATCATTTAGCACCATTTTTAAGAGACAGTGCTTTTTATTATTCTTATTCTGAATCTAAAGATGAAGAGTTAGTCGGCCAAATTGCTTCATCGGTATTTAATACAAAAAGCCATCAGTTAGCTTTAGAAACTGCACATACTCCGCTATTTAATCGACTTAATGGTGCGTTTGGGATCAACGGTAATTATCGTGATCTGAAAACGTCTGGTTATGATGCTTATTTACCCAGTGTATTAACCAAAGAGTACGGAATATATTGGGTTGAATCGCTAAATTTATCTCCTTTTGAGCTCACTGCTGGATATCGTAAAGGTTACACTCAACATAATCTCAATATTCCAGCGAATTATAATCGTGGTAGAGGGCAAGGTTCTAATTTACAAAACCGTCATTTTGATACAAGTGCAAATACACTCGCTCTATCTTTTACACCAATTGATGAATGGACCTTAAAACTACAACAAAATATTTCTTATCGAGCACCAGAAATTAATGAACTTTATACACATGGCCCTCATTATGCTTATTTAATTGAAGAACAAGGAAACAGTGAATTTAATACCGAAAAAAGCAAAAGTATTGAATTATCATCTGTTATTGAGATTGGCAATTTCTCTAATAAACTTAATTTGTATAAAACAGACTACAGTGGTTTTAAATTTAGACGATTAACGGGTATCAGTCGTGGTGCTGGTCCTGTTATGGAATGGGATGACACCGATCTTGAAACAAAAGGATTAGAATATTAATTTACATATTTATATGAAATGCCTCATGATCACAATCTAACATTTACACTATTTGGTGATTTTGTCGAAAATAAACGCAAAAGAAAACTGTTTATTGCAGGTCACTATTTGCCAAATTTACCTAATGAAAAGCATGGTATCAGTATTTATTACCAACATGATGAATTAACTGCATTTAGTAGTGCAACTTACTATAAAAAACAAAAAGAAAGCGGTGGGTTAATGTATGGTGGAGATATGGCCTTTCCTTCCTATACGTTAGTTGATGCGGGGATTGGCAAAAAATACCACCTTGATAAGGTAGATGTTTCGGTTGATTTTATTATTAATAATCTCACCGATACTGAAGCAAGACCTGCATCTTCTCAATTGAAATATTTAGTCCCATTACCGGGTCGAAATTATGGGATAAATGTCAAAATTGATTTTTAATATATTCTGATTTAATAAGATATAAAGTAAGTGAGGTACTCTATGGGTGCCTCTTTTTTTTATAATCATGCACAATTAACTTGAAGATGCATGTTTTAGGGCTCTATCACATTAAGGTAAGCACACCTGTTTTAATTCTAGACATTTTTTGAGATCTCGGTGCCAACAAGATGTTTCTATCAGTACCAATCCCCAATTCATTACCACAAATCTACTTTTCACCAATACGGAGTAAAGGGCGCTAAGTTCGGCTATGCAGGGACCGATTTTTCCTCCTGTGTGCTTTTTGTTCCCGTATCAGCTTCCGGTTAATCATTTCACGGCACAACCGGTCCCGTAAGGGTGAAGTGCACGCATGCTGCACCCTTGTGGGCCAGAACGATGCCGAGAAAGCGAACTGTCAGGCGATACGAAGATGAAAATCACATTACTGATGGAGAAAAAACTATGATCACTTCCTTGCATACTCAGACAAGTGCCTCTAACACCGCAACGGCGACCAGCGTATCCCCGCTGGACCCGTCAGGCTCCTCAAAAACGAAATTTTCCAAAACCAGAACCGATATTTATCAGATCGTTACCGACCTCATCATTACCACACTGGAAGTAGGCGTTAAACCCTGAGTGTGTCCGTGGCAGCGCGTACCGGGTATGTCCGGCATGCCTTCCAACTACGCTACTGGCACAGCCTACAGCGGGTGCAGTGAATCAGAATGAGGATTCAGTGATTCCTGCTGGATGACATACAAACAGGCTAGGGCAGAAGGTGCGCAAGTTCGTAAGGACTAGCACGGCATGACCGCCATTTTTTATACCATCCTGGAGAAGGAAAACGACACCGGAGAAATTGACCATATCCCGATGCTGAAAACCTTTGTCGTGTTTAATGTTGAACAAATTGATGGCCTCTCACTGACGGCAGATACCGTTGCCCCACAAGCGACGTTTGACGCGTTGCCACAGGCTGAAAATCTGTTCTGTAACAGCGGTGCTAACATCATTGAGAAAGGACAAAACGCCTTTTTCATGCCATCAACAGATGAGGTTTTGTTACCTGAACGTCGTTTTTTTCCGATGCCGCTAGCTTTTATGCCACGGATCTGCATGAGATTGTTCACTGGAGCGATGGCAAAAGTCGCCTGAACCGCGAAATGAAAGGAAGATTTAGCAGTGAAAATTATGCATTTGAAGAGTTGATCGCCGAGCTGGGAAGCGTGTTCCTGATGGCGGATCTGGGGATTGTCGGATAGGTTCAGCACGAAAGTTATATTGCTTCTTGGCTGAAAGCACTGAAAAACGATAAGCGCTATATTTTTAAAGCCGCCAGGCAGCATCGAAAGCGCATCGTTATATGATGGATAAGGTCTGAACAGAGGAATAAGACGCCGCAAAGGAATGCGGCCTTAACCTTATTTTTGGATCTGGCAGAGTGACATAGATTTCAATTTCCCTGCGAATGCGGACGGTAAAGAGCCCGCTCATCCTGCAAACTACATTTTTATACTGTTGATAATAGGGTATTCCTTAGTCATGGTAATAAGGCTCAGAAAGCCATATTTAGCTTTCCATAATGGAATATTATCGCCACCTTGAAGAATTCTTTGTTCCGGTTACAGAATCTGCATTTTTATTGAGAGCAAGGGATTTAACCTGCCACGGCGTGGTCAGATTAAGGATGTGGGCATAGAGCGATTTTTCGGCCATTAATTTGACGCTGATGCTTACTTTAAATTGTTATTATTTTTTGCCCACTTTTTTAATCTTCCATTCGCGTTGGTATAAGGCGAAGATGTATTAAATGAGATCATTCGGCCCATCGTCCATTTTTTGTATCATGGTTCACCATACAAAACATCATCAGTTCGTTCATCAATAAGCTTTTGTAGTGGTCAACTAAAACTGGCCACGGTTTTAGAGTTTTTTCGGTATCGGTTTTCCGATTCATTTGGTGGTAATCCACCGTTATATTCGTGCGGCCTGAGTTCGCTGTAATACCCGACGATATAACCCGTTATCGCTTGAGCAGCTTCACTGAAGCTGGTGTAGCCTGTCACCGGCATCCACTCATTTTTCAGACTCCTGAAAAAGCGCTCCATCGGACTGTTGACGCTCCTATGTCAAGAGCGGCGATTGGCATATGCGAGGTCCGATAAAATCAATGGATAGAGCTCACGGACGATGTAGCGTTTTAGGCATCTCAGGATCTCTTTAGTCGATAGCCCTTCACCAGTTCGTCTGTCGACATAGATTCTCGTGCGCGGATCGCTACGCATACGTACAAGGGCTATTGTCCACAGGGCATTGTTTGCTTCACGTGAGCCACCACGGTTTAATCTGTGCCTTACTGTTTTCCCTGATGATGCTGGCAGTGGATTTACGCCACAGAGCGATGCCAGGGCCGCTTCATTTTTTAAACGTTCGGGGTTATCACCCGCAACTGCCAGCAGTGTTGCAGCCGTCTGTGGCCCAACGCCAAACTGGCTACGAAGGTTACTGGCATACTTGCGGGTCAGTTTATCTAGTGATTCGTCTAGTTCATTCAACTCTTCAGTCAGGGCCATCCATCGTTTCGCAAGGCTTCGAAGCGTACTGCACAAGGCTATACGTAACGGTGAGTGCTCTGACACTTCGCTGTTAATGCAGGCAGTTACGCATTCGTGTGGTTTCGATTTCCAGAGTTTGTCGCGAACATCTTGCGGGGCACTAACCAGCAGTGCACGAAGCTGATTAATCGCCTGCGTACAGGCTTTTACTGCACTACGTCGGGCAACACTAATAATCCGGAGAGCCTCACATGCACCTGACTGCATTTTTGGTATGGCCTTGCTGCTCCCTGAAAGCACTGTCCGGGCTGCATTTTCTGCATCTAGTGGATCTGACTTCCCTTCAAGGCGGCGTTTTGAGCGATCTGGCCGGTTAACTTCAACAACATAAATGCTATTCTTGATGAGATAGCGTGTTAATGCGGCACCATATGTTCCTGTTCCTTCGATGCCTGCTCGTTCGAGGCTACCGAAAGAACGTGCCCAATCAAGTAGTTCCAGATAGCCCGCTTGATTTGTTTGAATAATGTGAGTTCCAAGCAGTTTACCTGCCTGACTGATAACAGCGCCGACATGAATATCAAGATGGGTATCGACACCCAGAATCACGGTTTCAGAAGATTGGCGGTCGTTTTGCATGGTTTGCCTCCAGATATTGGTAGCACAATCATCCCCATCGCAGGACAGGACACTCGGGATGCAGCACAAAGCTCCTATCAGGTCACAAACTCTGGGCCCGGTTATGCCCGGGAAATACCAGAATCGGACGACAGGTCAACACAAAGGCATTTGAGCCAATCCCAGCACGGGTCAGTCCGATCCGGTATTTGAAAGTATATTAGAATGAGTATCCCAGCAGTTTCCGCGCCTGCTCATACTTTGCCTGATCCGGTATCGCCACAGTAACTGCCTGAACTACCTGCTTGTATAGTGACTACCCTAATCACTGTGGAACATAACCCCGGATGGCTTACCGCGTCTTTCCCATGCCATTTTCAGTGCTTTGGTGGTCAGCCTGCTGTCCGGAGAGAACGACATTGCCCACCCCACGGGTTTCCGTGCAAATAGATCGAGTACCACAGCAAGGTAAGTCCGGCGTTTACCTGTCCAGATATACGTCACATCGCCGCACCATACCTGGTCAGGCACTGTCACTGCAAACTGACGTCCGAGGTGATTCGGGATAGCAATATGTTCGTGTCCCCCACGTCTATATCGGTGAACAGGCTGCTGACAACTCACCAGCCCCAGCTTCCTCATAAGATGGCCGGCAAGCCATCGTTCCATCCGGAAGCCCCTGTGTGTGGCCATTGTGGCGATACTTCTTGCATCCTCGGAGCCATGACTGAGGCCGTGTAGTTCCTGAACCTGACTGCGTAATACAGCTAGCCTGCTATCCGGCTTGTCAGGACGGGTTTTCCGGTATTTATAGCTGCTGCGGTGAACCCCAAACACGTGGCAAAGCGTGGCCACAGGATAATGCGCTCTGAGTTTCCCGATTATCGGGAACGATTCGGGGAGTCTGATATCAAGAGCGCGGTAGCCTTTTTTAATATCGTATTTTGTTCCTCCAGGCGGCGAACCTGCTTTTCCAGTTCGCGGATACGTTGCTGGTCTGGAGTAATAGGTGTGGCAGAGGGCGCAATCCCCTGACGCTCTCGCCTGAGCTGGCGCACCCAACTCTCAAGCGTGGTAGAACCGACATTCATCGCTTCACTGGCTTGTCGATAGGAGTAGCCCTTATCAACAATCAGCTGTGCACATTCCAGCCTGAACTCGGGGGTGAAAGTACGCTTAGT
>OGEH01001193.1_pt1 | contig 11012 bp, 6 predicted proteins | sample 1570681 | NCBI WGS metagenome assembly OGEH01 (sample SAMEA2582126, study PRJEB24529) | metagenome | biome: Human gut stool | place: China | collected 2011 | reverse complement strand
CTCAGTTGGATAGAGCAACGGCCTTCTAAGCCGTGGGTCGGGGGTTCGAATCCCTTCAGGCTCGTCGAATCTGTTTCGACAGATTCCTATGGTGGATATAGCGCAGTTGGTTAGCGCGCCAGATTGTGGCTCTGGAGGCCGAGGGTTCGAATCCCTCTACTCACCCTAATCCTCTTTCTGGAGCAGGAAGAGGATTTTTTAATATCTTGGGCTGTCGCCAAGCGGTAAAGGCACAGGACTTTGACTCCTGCATACGAGGGTTCGAATCCCGCCAGCCCAGTTGACTATAGCAGTCGGATTTCTGAAAAAGCAGGAGTCTGGCTACTTTTTGTTTGCAGAGAATATATATGTGGAGAGACAGGGGAGAAAATGGAAATATTTGGATTTAATTTCAAGAGCAAAGCAGAAAAGGAAAAAGAGGCAAGGGATTATATGGAACGGGTATTTCCTGGCGGTGAAAAAGAGCGGGAACAGGTTCGACAGGAACTGACAAAAAGATTACCGGAAAAAGACGAAACGGACTTGTTATTATGTTATGTCCATATCAGGGACCGGATGACTGGGACAGGGCTTTCTTTTGAGCAGGTTGCAGGCGAAGTAGAAAAGCTGCAATGGATCCCGGATATGGATCAGAAGTCTCTTGATGCGATCCGGGAAGTGATGGAACAGGTCTGTGCAGAACATAAAAAGTAGTAAAATTCTTTTAAAGGCAGAAAAAGAAAACGGCAAAAATCCAGTAAATATGCGGGTTTGACAGGCTTGAAAAAAATATTTAATTTTTTTGAAAAAAGTGTTGACAAAAACCATATCATTTATTATAATAATCTACGTTGCTGAGGAACACAGCAAGCAACAAAAAGAAATGCGTCAGTAGCTCAGTTGGATAGAGCATACGGCTACGGACCGTAGTGTCGGGAGTTCGAATCTTCTCTGGCGCATGTAAAAAGCAGATTCTTCGTGAGTCTGCTTTTTTTGTTGTCATATAATCGCAAATACACTGAAAAAATGATCGATCAACAGAGGATGGAGAAAAGAATGACAAAAGCAGTCTGGATGCTTCATGCAAAAAAAGCAGATTTTAATGGTCTGGCGGCAAGATTTCATATCAGTCCCATTACTGCCCGTATTATCAGAAACAGGGATATTACAGATATAGATGAATTTGATAAATATTTAAACGGAAGTTTAAAGGATCTGTATGAGCCAAGGCTGCTGCCGGATATGGAAAAGGCCATTTCTATATTAAAAGAAAAGATTGCTGCCGGTGCCCGGATCCGGATCGTAGGAGATTATGATATTGATGGTGTGTGTTCTACCTGCATTCTCTACAAAGGACTTAGCCGTGTAGGCGCAAAAGTTGATTATGTAATACCGGAGCGTATCAAAGACGGTTATGGTATTAATGAACATATTATTGAAAAGGCGGCTGCAGACGGCATCCACATGATACTTACCTGTGATAATGGAATTGCTGCTATTGACCAGATCGCAGAAGCAAAAGAACTGGGAATGACGGTAGTGATAACAGATCACCATGATATTCAGGTAGATGAGGTTTCGGAAACGGAGATCATGCCTTCTGCAGACGCCATTGTCAATCCCAAGAGAAAAGACAGTAAATATCCGTTCAGTGAGATCTGCGGCGCTATGGTGGCTTATAAGCTGATCCAGGTACTTTTTGAAGAATATGGGATTGACCGCCAGGAATGGCTGGATATGCTGGAGCTGGCGGCGATTGCTACAGTAGGCGATGTAATGAAGCTTAAGGATGAGAACCGTATTGTAGTAAAAGAGGGGCTTAAAAAGCTGGCTAATACAAAGATCCAGGGTCTTGTAAGCCTGATGGAGAAAAATACACTGGATCCGGAGCATATAAGCGCCTATCACGTTGGCTTTGTGCTGGGACCCTGTCTGAATGCCAGCGGCCGCTTAAAAACGGCCCAGATGGCTATGGAACTGCTTCTGGCAGAAAATAAGGCCCAGGCAGATGAACTGGCAGATGCGTTAAAGGCATTAAATGACGAGCGCAAGGACATGACCAAGGATGGGACAGATGCTGCCATAGAACAGGTGGAGACAGAGCTTAAGGATGATAAGGTGCTGGTAGTCTTTCTTCCGGACTGTCATGAGTCCCTGGCAGGCATTGTGGCGGGCAGGATCCGCGAGTATTATAATAAGCCTGTATTTGTCCTTACAAGGGCAGAAGGCTGTGCAAAAGGCTCAGGACGTTCTATAGAGGCATACCACATGTTTCACGCTCTGGTAGAGGTAAAAGACCTTCTGTTAAAGTTTGGCGGCCATCCTATGGCAGCAGGATTTTCACTGGAAGAGGCAAATATCGAAGAATTTCGCAGGCGGTTAAATGAAAATGCTGCAAAACGGCTTACAGAGGACGATTTTATCCCAAGAGTATGGATCGATGTTCCCATGCCGTTTGAATATATAACAGAGAGCCTGATCCGGGAATTAGAGCTTTTAGAGCCTTTTGGACAGGGAAATGAAAAGCCTCAGTTTGCCTTGAAATCCCTGAAAATACGAAGTGCCAGAGTGTTTGGCCGTAACCGGAATGTAGTGAAATTATCCCTGATGAATGAACGGGGCTTTTCCATGGACGGCGTGGTATTTACAGAAGGTGACTTATTTATGGAAGAAATGGGAAACAGCCAGAGCATGGATATTATCTATTACCCTACAATAAATGAATATAATGGAAACCGCAGTCTGCAGCTGGTAGTGAAGGACTGGAAGTTCCACTGAGGAGATACCTCTGGTACGTGTGTGCCAGGGGTGTTTTTGCAGGAAGAAATATGAGTCTGTATATTTTTTGCCAAAATCGTAAAATGTATGCAAATGAATACTTGAAATTTACATGACTATGGGGTATAATCGCAGAAAACACCATATCTGGATAAATAAACTGACAAAATACGATGGGTATGGGCAAATACTGAAAGGAAGGTAGAACAATGGTAAATACAGTTATGGACTTTATCACTTCCTATGATAAGGAAGTAGGAGAAGCAATTCAGGCAGAGTGCGGCCGCCAGAGAAGAAATCTGGAGCTGATCGCCTCTGAGAACATTGTTTCAGAACCTGTAATGATGGCTATGGGAACTGTACTGACCAATAAGTACGCAGAAGGTTACCCGGGTAAGCGTTATTACGGCGGCTGCCAGTATGTAGACGTACTGGAAACCATCGCCATTGAACGTGCCAAGAAGCTGTTTGGCTGCGATTACGCAAACGTACAGCCACACTCCGGTGCACAGGCAAATATGGCAGTATTTATCGCTATGTTAAAACCAGGAGATACGGTTATGGGTATGAACCTGGATCATGGCGGTCATCTGACACACGGGAGTCCTGTAAACTTCTCAGGACTGTATTTTAACATTGTTCCTTATGGAGTAGATGACGAAGGCTTTATCGATTATGATGAGCTGGAGAGAAAAGCAAAAGAGGCAAAGCCAAAGCTGATCGTGGCAGGTGCCAGCGCTTATGCAAGAACCATTGATTTTAAGCGTTTCCGTGAGATTGCTGACGAGGTAGGTGCTTATCTGATGGTAGATATGGCCCACATTGCAGGTCTTGTAGCAGCTGGAGAGCATCCAAGCCCAATCCCATACGCAGATGTTGTTACAACTACCACCCATAAGACTTTAAGAGGACCTAGAGGCGGTCTGATCTTAGCGAATAAGGAAGCTGCAGAAAAGTTCAACTTTAATAAGGCTATTTTCCCAGGAACCCAGGGCGGCCCATTAGAGCATGTGATCGCAGCAAAGGCAGTATGCCTGGGTGAAGCATTAAAACCTGAATTTAAGGAATATGCACATCAGGTAGTATTAAATGCAAAAGCACTGGCAGACGCACTGCAGAAGCAGGGCTTTAAGATCCTTACAGGCGGCACTGACAACCATCTGATGCTGTTAGACCTGCGTGGTATGGATATTTCCGGTAAAGAGCTGCAGAACCGCTGCTATGAAGTATACATTACCCTGAACAAAAATACCGTTCCGAACGACCCGAGAAGCCCGTTTGTTACTTCTGGTGTCCGCATCGGTACTCCGGCTGTTACCACCCGTGGACTTAAAGAAGAAGACATGGAAGTCATCGCAGAGTGCATCTGGCTGGCAGCTACTGACTTTGAGAATAAGAAAGAGTATATTAAGGCAGAGGTTACTAAGCTTTGCGATAAGTATCCGCTGTACGAGTAAAGAAATACATAGAAATAACGATTTAAGATGAAAAACGCCGGAAAATGTTGGTTTTACAACATACATTTCCCGGTGTTTTTTGTTGAAATATTTCAAATGCGTTTATTAAGCATTCTCAGCCTTCAGATTTTTCTGCGCCGTAGCCAGCATCAGTTTAATACGGTTCAACTGGTTTACTTCACTGGCGCCTGGGTCGTAATCTACGGCAATGATGTTGGACTCAGGATAGTTCTTTCGCAGTTCCTTGATCACACCTTTTCCTACAATGTGGTTTGGCAGGCAGCCAAATGGCTGGGTGCAGATAATGTTTTTAACACCACTGTGGATCAGCTCTAACATCTCGCCGGTCAAAAACCAGCCTTCACCCGTCTGGTTGCCTAAGGATACAAAGCCTTTTGCCATTTCTGCCAGATCACGGATCTCAGAAGGCGGTGTAAAATGTTTGCTGGCGGCCAGCTCTTTTCTTGCAGTCTTTCTGAAGAACTCTAACAGGGCGATACCTGCATTACAAAGCCTTGCAGTGGATTTCTTCATTCCCAGGTGTTCTGCCTTGAAATTGCTGTTGTAGAAGCAGTAAAGAAGGAAATCCAACAGGTCAGGCATTACAGCTTCTGCACCTTCTGACTCCAGAAGCTCTACTACATGGTTGTTAGCCAGAGGAGAGAATTTAACAAGGATCTCACCTACGATACCAACCTTCGGCTTCTTAATATCAAGACGCTCCAGATTATCAAAATCACGGATAATGCCGCGGACATTCTTAGCAAATTCCATCATAGCAGGCTGTCTCTTAGAAAGCGCCTTAATACAGATCTTTTTCCATTTCTCATGAAGTGCATTGGCACTTCCAGGAACTGCCTCATATGGTCTGGTTGCATAAAGGACACGCATGAAAATGTCACCGTATACAACTGCCTGCATGGCCTTGGTCATCATTGGCAGTGTAATGGAGAAACCTGGGTTAGTTTCCATGCCATTTGCATTGACAGAAATAACCGGAACCTGAGGCATACCGGCTTTCTCCAGTGCCCGGCGGATAAATCCGATATAGTTGGAGGCACGGCAGCCGCCGCCGGTCTGGCTCATAAAGACAGCCGTGCGGTTTAAGTCGTATTTGCCGGATAACAGTGCGTCCATGATCTGACCGATAACGATCAGGGATGGATAGCAGGCATCATTATTTACGTACTGAAGACCTACATCTACGGCATTGCGGTTGTGGTTCTGCAGGATCTCCATGTTATAGCCGAAAGCGCGGATTGCCGGTTCGATCAGGTCAAAGTGGATCGGTGACATCTGCGGGCATAACAGAGTGTAATCCTTCTTCATTTCCTTGGTAAACAGCACACGGTTGTAAGCGCTGGAAACCACTTTCCGCTCATAATGCTTCTGGTCACGGACACGAAGAGCCGCGATCAGGGAACGGATACGGATACGGGCTGCTCCCAGGTTATTTACCTCGTCGATCTTTAATACAGTATAGATCTTTCCGGACTTTGTTAAGATCTCAGCAACCTGGTCTGTGGTAACAGCGTCCAGACCGCAGCCAAAGGAGTTTAACTGGATCAGATCCAGGTCATCTCTTGTTTTTACAAAGCTTGCGGCCTCATAAAGACGGGAATGATACATCCACTGGTCGGTGACAACTAAAGGTCGTTCCACTTTGCCCATATGGGAAACAGAGTCCTCTGTAAGTACGGCAAAGCCGTAGGAAGCGATCAGTTCCGGGATACCGTGGTGGATCTCCGGGTCTACATGGTAAGGTCTTCCGGCCAGCACAATGCCCCGTTTACCATGTTCTTTCATCCAGGCAAGTGTTTCCTCGCCCTTTTTCTCCATATCAGAACGGGATGCCAGCAGTTCTTCCCAGCCAGCGTGGGCTGCCATACGGATCTCTGCTTCAGGTATCTGGAATTTTTTTACAAATTCCCGTACCAGGCCGTCTGTTAAGATCTTTTCGTTTGTAAATGCCATGAATGGGTTCATGAAATCTACATGCTCTGTCTCTAATTCTTCTACGTTATTTTTAATATTTTCCGCATAGGAAGTGACCATTGGACAGTTATAATGGTTTCCTGCCTCAGGGCTTTCATTGCGCTCATAAGGGATACATGGATAGAAGATAAACTTCACACCCTGATGGATGAGCCATGAAATATGGCCATGTACCAGCTTTGCCGGATAACACTCAGACTCCCTTGGAATGGACTCAATGCCCAGTTCGTAGATCTGTCTGGTGGACTGTGGGGAAAGTGTTACATGGTAGCGCAGCTTTTTAAAGAAAACAGCCCAGAATGGGAAGTTTTCATACATATTTAAAACTCTTGGGATACCCACTACGCCGCGGTCTGCCTGGTCTAAAGGTAGCGGTTCATAGTCAAACATCCGGTGATATTTGTAATCAAACAGGTTTGGTATCTCTTTTTTCGCTTTTGCAAGTCCAAGACCACGCTCACAGCGGTTTCCGGAAATATAATGGCGTCCGCTTCCAAACTGGTTGATGGTTAAAACACAGTGGTTGTTGCAGCCTTTGCACCGGGTCATAGAAGTGGTGTACTGCAGTGCGATGATCTTATCAAGAGGCAGCATGGTGGTCTCTTTTTCACCGGCCATATGGAAACGTTCTTTTGCGATCAGTGCTGCACCGAAAGCTCCCATGATACCGGCAATGTCCGGACGGACCGCACGACAGCCTGAAATCTTCTCAAAGCTGCGAAGGACAGCATCATTATAGAAGGTACCGCCCTGGACAACTACATGTTTTCCAAGGTCAGAAGTGTTTGTGATCTTAATTACCTTAAATAAAGCGTTTTTAATAACAGAATAAGCTAGACCTGCAGAGATATCAGCAACCGTAGCGCCTTCCTTCTGGGCCTGCTTTACATTGGAGTTCATAAATACAGTACAGCGAGTACCAAGGTCTGTAGGATTTTTGGCAAATAATGCTTCTTTTGCGAAATCTTTTACACTGTAATTTAAGCTTTTTGCGAAAGTTTCAATGAAAGAGCCGCAGCCGGAAGAACATGCCTCGTTTAACTGTACGCTGTCTACGGTTCCGTCTTTGATCTTAATGCATTTCATATCCTGACCGCCGATGTCCAGGATGCAGTCTACATCCGGCTCAAAGAAAGCAGCAGCGTAGTAGTGGGAAATAGTCTCTACTTCTCCCTCATCTAACATAAGAGCAGCCTTTAAAAGGGCTTCGCCGTATCCGGTAGAGCAGGAGTAAGCAATATGGGCAGTTTCTGGAAGCTGTTCTTTGATCTCTGTCACTGCGCGGATGGCAGTAGCCAGAGGACTTCCATTATTATTATCATAAAAACGATATAATAATGTGCCGTCTTCTCCAACAAGAGCCACTTTGGTGGTAGTGGAACCGGCGTCAATACCCAGATAGCAGTTGCCTTCGTAAGTAGAAAGATTGCCGGAACGCACGTGGTTGTGGCCGTGGTCTTCGATAAAGGCGTCATATTCTGCCTGATCCTTAAACAGAGGCTCCATACGCGTTACTTCAAAATCCATTTTAATGCCATTGGAAAGCCGGTCGATCATGTCGGTAATAGCTACCGGCTCCTGGCCTTCCTTTGGGTTCATGGCAGCGCCTACAGCTGCAAACAGGTGGGAGTGATCCGGTGCAATGGTCTGCTCCGGAGTCAGATGCAGCGTGCGAACAAAGGCTTTTCTCAGTTCAGGAAGGAAATGCAAAGGTCCTCCTAAAAAGGCAACATTTCCACGGATGGGCTTACCACAGGCAAGACCGCTGATGGTCTGGTTTACTACTGCCTGGAAAATAGAGGCAGCCAGATCCTCTCTGGTAGCGCCGTCGTTGATCAGCGGCTGGATATCCGATTTCGCGAAAACACCGCAGCGGGCTGCAATTGGGTAGATAGCCTTGTAATCTTTTGCATATGTATTCAGTCCAGCAGCATCGGTCTGCAAAAGGGATGCCATCTGGTCAATGAAAGATCCGGTTCCTCCTGCGCAGATACCGTTCATACGCTGGTCGATGCCCCCTGTAAAGTAAATGATCTTGGCATCTTCGCCGCCTAACTCAATGGCTACGTCGGTCTGTGGCGCATAGTCCTGGAGAGCAGATGCAACTGCTACAACTTCCTGGACAAAAGGAACGTGTAAATGAGATGAAAGTGTAAGGCCGCCAGAGCCGGTGATCACCGGGCTAATATCAATGGGGCCGGTCTGGCTTAAGGCTTTCTTTAAAAGGCCTGCCAGAGTATTGGCAGAATGACGCTCATAATCGGAGAATATAATATGAAGATCCTGATCCAGTAATGCAACTTTGACAGTTGTTGAACCGATATCGATCCCCAGGGTGTAATAAGTTGTAGTCTGATCCATAGTATATGGGGATAGCCCCTTACCTCCTTCGTGACTTGATGTACTTTCAAGACTCTGAGAGTACATCCTATAGCTTATGAAACGTAATTGTTTGTTAGAACATCATGTCTCTTACTGCAATTCCGGGCGAAAAGCCCAAAAAAGCACATTACAGTCTAACACAATACCTTTTACTTGGCAATTGTTAAAGGGGGTTAAGAATTTGTGAAGAATTGAAAAAATATGAAACGATTTGACAAAAACCGGGCCAGTCACTATAATGAGTAGGGTGAAAATTCAAAATGGGGGAGATTTCGCATGATACGGATTTTCAAGACAGAAGACGGTGCAATGCACGAAAAAGAGGAGATGCAGCCAGGCTGCTGGATCGCCCTGACCAATCCAACTGCATCAGAGATCTTAGAGATTGCTGATGCCTGCCAGATCGATCCGGACCACCTGAAAGCACCTCTGGATGAGGAAGAGCGCTCACGTATTGAAGCAGAAGATGAATATACGCTGATATTGGTGGATATTCCTTCTATAGAAGAAAGAAACGGGAAAGACTGGTTTGTGACCATTCCTATGGCGATCATTACCACCAAGGATGTGCTGATAACCGTCTGCCTGGAGGAGACCCCGATCCTTACTGCCTTTATGGACGGAAGAGTCAGAGATTTCCACACATTTATGAAAACAAGGTTTATCTTACAGATCCTTTATAAAAATGCAACCCAGTATCTGCAGTACCTGCGCATTATCGATAAAAAGAGTGAAGTCATTGAAAACAAACTTCACCAGTCCCAGAAAAATGAGGAACTGATCGAACTGTTAGAACTTCAGAAATCACTGGTGTACTTTACCACCTCCCTTCGTTCCAACGAAGTGGTGCTGGAGAAGTTATTAAGGATTGACAAGATCAAGAAGTACCCGGAAGATACTGATCTTCTGGAAGATGTAATCGTAGAGAATAAGCAGGCTATGGAGATGACCAGCATTTACAATGGCATTTTAAGTGGTACCATGGATACCTTTGCATCTGTTATTTCAAACAACTTAAACATTGTTATGAAATTCCTGGCAACCGTTACCATTGTTATGTCCATTCCAACTATGGTGGCAAGTTTTTACGGTATGAACGTAAGAGCCAGCGGAATGCCTTTTGCAGAGCATCCTTATGGATTTGGCATCGTGCTTTTCTTTACACTGGTATTGACACTGATCGTTGCTTATATATTTAATAAGAAAGATCTGTTTTAAAATCAGTTAAATCAGTTTAAAAAAGGAGTTTTTGAATGGGAAAATTTTCCAATAACTGGAAACGCCGGAACGGAAATTTCCTGGGGTTCAGAAGTATCATTGATATTGTATGCGCCCTGGAGATCCTTGGAGTGGTCCTTTTCCTGGTAGCACCGCAGTTTGTGATGAATTATCTGATCTTAAACCCGGCGGCTATCCTTCACGGTCAGATCTGGCGTATTGTTACATTTTTAGTGTATCCACCGGCCATTACAGGTTCTGATGCCATTATGTTTGTGCTGATGAACGCCCTTGGCATTTACTGTATCCGTGCTTTTGGTACCATTGTGGAGCAGGTATGGGGAAGATTTCGCTTTAACTGCTACATTATCGGAGGTGTGCTCCTTCATTCGGTTGTTGCCATTGGCATTTACCTGGTAACAGGGCTTTCACTGCCACTGTTCCCAACTTATTTGGTTTATTCCTTCTTCTTTGTATTTGCCCTGATGTTTCCGGATATGCAGGTACTGTTTATGATGGTACTGCCATTAAAGGCAAGCTGGATCGCAGTGGCAGAGGCAGGAATTTATATTTATTCCTTTATTACAGGCGGACTGATCGAGAAGATCGAGATCGTTTTAAGTCTGATCCTTATTGGCGTATTCTTTGGCTGGATGACCTTTGCAGGTCCTTCCGGTTTTAAGCAGAAGAAACGCTCCCAGGAATTCCAGAAGACCACCCAGAAAATGAAAGTGGTAAAGAGAGGACACAAGTGTGCAGTCTGCGGACGCACAGATAAAGACAGTCCTGGTATGGAATTCCGTTATTGTTCCAAATGTGAAGGCAATTATGAATATTGCATGGATCATTTGTACACACATAAGCATGTCAAAAAAGAGGATGCTGATAACAGTAACAGTAATGATTAATGCGACCGGCATGCTCTGCGCTTTTGCACTGCATATCCCCACTTGGCCTGACACATTTATTCCTGTGCCAAGGGCATAAAAAGGCAGTAAAAGAGCGAATATACTACTAACCCCAATTCATTTTATTTATGGAGGAATTTGAAAACATGAAGAAAACTAAGATCGTCTGCACTATGGGCCCCAACACAAATGACAAGAACATTATGCTGGAACTGGCTAAAAATGGAATGGACGTAGCTCGTTTTAACTTCTCCCACGGTGATTATGCAGAGCATCAAAGCCGCCTGGAGATTTT
>OGEH01001190.1_pt1 | contig 11028 bp, 10 predicted proteins | sample 1570681 | NCBI WGS metagenome assembly OGEH01 (sample SAMEA2582126, study PRJEB24529) | metagenome | biome: Human gut stool | place: China | collected 2011 | reverse complement strand
TCGGAATAATAAACCAGATAGCCAGAATATACCTGAAGGAAATTACACTGACAGACTTATAACCGGAACAAAGAAATTGAAAAGCAGAAAACACATACCGATGCTGATGCTCCTTGCCCTACTGTCCTGTGCAGGCAAGGCAGGGGCGCAAACCGTTGCCGTGAAAAGCGACCTGCTTACGGGGAGCATGCTCGCCTCGCCCAACCTCGGTGTGGAACTAAAGCTGTCGGAACGTTTCACGCTCGAAGCCGGATTTCACTACAACCCCTTTCCGGCAGGAGGAGACAGGCGCTGGAAGCACTGGTTCGTACAGCCGGAACTGCGCTACTGGATGTGCCAGCCCTACGGAGGACATTTCTTCGGGGCAAACCTGATGTACGGCGTGTACAACGTAGCCAAGGCAAGGCTGCCTTTCGGGCTTTTCAAAGGGATACGTTCCGAAAGATACGAGGGAGACTTTACGGGAGTGGGAATATCATACGGCTATCACTTCATCCTCTCCCCCCGCTGGGGACTGGAAACAAGCATCGGCGTAGGGTTTCTGCATACCGGATACGAACGCTACCGCTGCTCGCACTGCGGGGAGAGGACAGGGAGCGGCAACAGGAATTTAGTTGCCCCGACCAAGGCGGCAATATCCATAGTGTACATGATAAAATAGCAACAAGAATAATTACAATAGCAAATTGAAAGCATGAAAAATCTAATCCGTATTCCTCTGATAATGGCAATATCGGTACTCTGCTGCCGGTCAGGACGCGCACAGGAATTCTACCGGGGAGAAATGTTCGTCACCGGACAGCAGTTCTCCCTTGCGGACGGACGCCTCAACATAGACCTGTCCGTAGACTTCGAAGGACTGAGGATGCCCTCGGACGAATCGCTCACCGTGACGCCCGTACTCATCAGCGGGGAAAACGAACAGGCCCTGCCCGCAGTACTCATCAACGGCACAGAGAAACAGAAAGTGTACCAGCGGCAACAGGAATTTACCGGAAACGGCCGCCCCTCCCCCATACCCGCAGTAGTGATAAGGAACGATGCCAGGATGGCACGCTCCTTCCGCTACCGGGTGGCAGTGCCCTATCAGGAATGGATGAAGGACGCCCTGCTCCTGATACGCTCGCAGGAGTGCGCCTGCCACGGCAGACAAGGAAGCATATACGAGGACAAGATTGCCAACAGGCTGAACCTGCCCAAAGTACGCACTTCTGTCTGGGACACGGATACGGACAGGAAGTACCTGACATGGGTGAACTTCATCGAGCCCGCGCCGGACAAGGACACGCTGCATGCTGTGACGGGGTCTATCCCCTATTTCGGCAAAGAGCAGCGGGACAAGAGGGAAAGGCCGTTGGGAGAGTTGTCCGTAACCAAGCAGAACTTCGAGATATACCACCGGATGCGCAATGCCTTGCAGGACATACGCCGGGAGGCGGGAACGAAGCTCGTGAAAGTGAAGATTACAGGGTACGGGGCCCCCGTAGGAAACCTGCAGAAAAATGAGGTGGATGCATTGGTGCGCTCACTGAAACTGAAAGACTACCTGCGGGAAAACCGCCTGACGGCAGGTACTCCGCTGGAAGTGACCTGGATTTCCGAAGACTGGGACTCCATTGCGGCGCTGGTAAAGCAAAGCGACATGATGTTCCGAGAAGCCACCCTCGACCTGATAGGCAATGTAGACATAGACAAAGGACGAGAACGCATGCTGATGCGCCTTGCCGACGGAAAGCCCTACAAATACCTGGCGGAAAAGATATTCCCCGAAGTAATGCGGGTGGACTACAGGATAGAGTACACCCGCCAGCCGCTGGATGCGGCGGAGAGTCTGAGGCTATTCCGCACCGGCGAACGTCGGGCGCTCCGCCTGAACGAGTTCTTTACGGTGGCAGGCAGCTATCCGCAAGGCTCTACAGAGTACAACGATGTGCTGGACCTGGCGGCACGGCTGTTTCCCGACAGCCCCGAAGCCAACATCAACGCGGCGGCGGTGGCGCTCACCAAAGGAGAGACGGCCAAGGCACGCCGCTACCTGGAGAGGTTTGCCACCCTGCCCATGGCATACAACAACATGGGCATACTCTGCCTGCAGGAAGGAAACCGGGACAAGGCGGAGGTATACCTCACCATGGCTGCGGCAGCAGGGGTGAAACAAGCCGACAAAGCGCTTAAAGAGCTGAAAAGGCAGGCGGAAAATTAAAAAGACGAAGATAATCTTTTGAGCAGCATATTAAAAAATATATTAACCTATAAAAACAGGCGGACATGAGAACGAACAATTATTTATGGGCAATGCTGGCAGCAGCAACCCTTACACTGACCGGATGCGGCAGTGACGAGAACGGAATAGCAGAACCCCAACTGCAAGAAAAGACGGCACAACTGGAACTGCGCCTTACGGGTAGCGGCGTAAACACCAAAACCACAGGCAGCGCACTGCCTACGCAAGCCGAGGAGAATACCCTGAAACGTTTTACGGTAGCGATATTCAACAGCGACAATTCGGTGAATGCCATACAGACCATTACCACCAACATGACCTCGGCAACCACCATCAACTGTACTCCGGCAGCAGGCTGTACGGGTATTGTGGTAGCCAATGCACCCACAGACAACTACTTTGCAGGTGTACTGAACAAAACCGACTTCCTGAAGAAAACCATCGCACTGGCCGATGCACAGGCCAAAGACTGCCTGCCCATGAGCGGAGCTGTAAAAGACGGCAGCGGCAACACCACTTTCACACTGAGCGCAGGCAGCAACACCGGTATGACAGCCCAACTGCTCCGGCTCGTGGCAAGGGTGTCTATAAGCAGCATCAAAACCGCCTTTGACCCCAACGGACAGTACGCGGCGGCATCCTACGAACTGAAAAACATCTTTGTACGGAACGCCATGCAAGAGGCTGTACCGGGCACAGGCGGATACAGCACCACCAAAATGGGCACACCGGCTTATCTGACCGGAAACTACGACAAATCCTCCGGAACCGTAGCCTATCTGGCAAATTCGGTCACTCCGCCGGTAGACGTAAGTGCGGAACATAAAACCGACTACTGGTTCTATATTCTCCCCAACGAAGAAACCACCCATACGGCATTGGTACTGGAAGGCACATTCAAGAAGAATGCAAGCGATGCAGGAAGCACCATCTATTATCCGATAATCGTCAACAAAAATCAGGCGGGAACAAACATCACCGGAACTGCGGGTACGGGTACTTCTAACATCACCCGCAACAATACTTATGCCATAAAAGCCACTATCAAGAACATTGGTACTACGGACCCTATGGGAGACATAACCCCTACTTCGCTCGAACTGACGGTTAATGTGGCCACCTGGGCACTGAACATCACGCAGGACGTAACATTCGACTAAATAACCGGAATCGTAAAACCGCCATGAAACCTATCCGCACAGCCATACTCACGGCATTGTATACCTGCCTCGCCTTTCTGCATGCATCCTGCGTGCGGGAAGACATCGGAGACTGCGTGCAGTACCAAGTACACGTACGGGTAGTGGATGCGGCAGGCAACGACCTCACCGAAAGCGGCGTACTGGAGAAATCGGAAGTGTATCTTTTCGGTGAAAACGGTTTTGTACGCATGGTTCCGGCAGGAGTATCATCGGACTATCTTTTCGGAAACTACAAAGAAGCGCGGCTCACCCTCGTAGCATGGGGCAACATCAAAGCAGTTCGTTGACTTCATCATCCAGCAACAACTCGTCGCGCGGGGAAACATCAAGGAAGATACCCTGATTACCGCCGATATCAAGCCGGGAACACCGATAGAGGAAGCACGCCTGAAACTGAAACAACATGCCGAAGGAAGCCATTTGCCCGTTACAGACCTCTTTTACTGCCGCAAGGAGCTGAACAACACCGCTACAAGGAGCATACAGGAAGAAGGCATCACGCTGGTAATGGAGCGAATGGCGGCAGGACTGAGCATACGGACATGCTATCTGGCAGAGCGCTATCCATATCGGGGAGAAGCCTATACCTTCATTGTACGGGGAACGGGTTCCGAAGTGGATTTCATGGGAAAAGTAACCGGAGAAAGCGCCGGGTACAGACCGCCTACCGTTACAGACGGGCAAGGAGATGCCTATGCCCCACCCTTCCGCATATTTCCGACCCGGGAAGGAGAATACATCGAAGTGGAAATATACAGGGGGCAGGAAAAGCTGTGCACCGTTACGCAAGACAGCGAGCTACAGCCCTTGCGCGCGGCGGCAGGGAAACAGACCGACATCGAGATAGATTTCAGAAAGACCGAGATAAGGGCATTCGTAAAAGTACTGCCGTGGGGAGAAGTGGAACAGGAAACGGAAATGTAAGTTAAAGAAAGTATGACAGGACTATCGGAACATAGAAGCATATCGGCCGCATTATTGCGCATCGTAACCGGTGCGGTAATCGTCCTTGTCCTGCTGGCTTGCGACAACGGACAGCCCGACACACTGGCCGACAACGGCGAAGTGATGCTCACGCTCCGCATTTCACTGCCCACGGCAACGGACGGAAGCACCGCCACCCGCGCCATTACATCCAACGAGGAGAACGCGATAGACATCGCCCAACTGAAAGTACTGGTGTTCAAGGCGAGCGGTTCCACAGAAACATTCAGCTATGAGGCGCCGCAAGTGCAGTTACTGGGCGGCAAGTATATGGTAACTCTGAAACAAAGCCTGGCAGGCGAGAAATACAGGCTTGCAGTCATTGCTAATGCGGGAAAGAAACTGCCCGTCATTCCGGATAACACACCCAAAAGCGATGTCCTGAAAATGATAACATTCGATGCCGCCGGAATTTGGAATGCAACCGGAACTACAAGCTACAGCCGCTTCCCCATGTGGGGAGAAACTGCGGCGGCACAAGCTATTACGCCTGCCACATCTTTGGGAAACATCACGTTACTGCGCGCGCTGGCACGCATAGACGTAGGGTGCGCGCTAAGCGGAGAGACGGCAGCGGGAATAAGCGGGTTTACATTGAAAACGGTCAGCGTGTACCGCACGAAGAATAAAGGCTACGCAGCTCCCGTAAACGGCGGAACAATCACCGGCAATGTGGTTGCATCCGTATCCATCCCCCCGGATGCCGGAACAAACGGTGCGCTGACCTACACCTGCCCGGACGGCAAATCGCTGATACGGACTATCTACGTAGCGGAAACGCCGCAAGGCAGCAGCAGGGACAACAATGTATGCCTTGTCGTGGGCGGCACTTATGCGGGAAGCACGCATTATTACAGGGTAGACCTCACCAGCGGGGGAAGTTATATTCCGCTGAAAAGGAATTGCCGCTACATCGTAAACATCAAGGCGGTAAGCAATACGGGATATGCCACGGAAGCAGCAGCACTTACGGGCGACAAGACGCTGGTAATAGCAACAAGCGTATCGGCAGAAGCCTGGGGCGGACAGACAGCGGCAGGGTCGGGAACGATAACCATGCCTCAAAGCCCGGATCAATGGTAGCCGATGCAGAAATGCCGGGCAGTACGGGAACAATAATTTTACTCTAAAACGAGATGAAACGAATGATAAGAAATATGGTATTCCATATATCGGTTGTCCTGCTGATAGCCGGGTGCGGAAAGGATGAGGAGGGCATAGAGAACCGCTCTCCCAACGGCATCCTCATCGAGGTGGAAGTTCCCCAAACAAACGGTTGGAGCACGGAAGAGGTTACCGGCACACGCAGCGGAATGGCAAAAACCGTCAGGCAAAAAGGAGAATACGGCGTGGACATGGAAGTAAGCACACTGCATTGTCCGGCAGGGACTGCAACCGAGGAAGCCTCCACCCGCTGGGCAAACGTGGACGACAACATAACTTTCCGGGTAGTGGCTTACAAATCGGCTACCGCCGCCGGAATTTCCACTGCAAACTATGCCGGGTATGGAGATTATAAACTGTCGGGAAGCAGCGTGCAAACCACAAAGAGTCTTATTCTCCCTGTGGGGACTTATACATTTATCGTTTATTCATACGGCAACTCAAGCGCCATCACCGCCTTTACCAACAGTTTTGCAAGTGTCCCCGTAACAAACGGGCAAAATTTTATGACGTATGTAAAAGCCGGAGTCGCAATTAACAATATAGGCAGCACATATACGCTGGGCAACATCGTATTCAAACATCATTGTGCACGATACAGAGTGCAAGCCATTGCCCAAGCCGGAAGAATGGGAGCGATTACGGCGTGTGCAGGTACAGTGACTCTGCCCAGGCACAATGCTACCTATTCGTTCACAAACAACACGCTGACGGCACAAGACGGTTCGGGAACGATAAATGTCACTTGGAACAGTCCGAATGCGATGAGTGTGTATAGCAATTATACGTACCTGCTGCCGCAGGCTTCCGCAAGCGTAACGGTGAAGTTAAATATTACAATCGGAGCAAAAGGATTTACCAATAGAAGTGCCACATTGTCCGAACTAACATTCAGCGCCAACAACACCTATTATAGCAATATATCATTCAGTACAACAGAGGGTTATATCGTCGGGGGCGTTATATGGGCAAATGGAAATTTATACAAAAGCAACGGACAGTATCTCTTTTATAACAGCACAGAGATATATGGAGGAAGTGGAAGTTGCTTCATTTGCAACAGTCCGGAACCATATCCCACCCAAACAATGCCAACTTCAGCGTGGGCAGCAGAAAATGATCCATGCAGAAAGCTCACGAACGCAGCAAATAAATGGCGAATGCCTACATTAACAGAGATACAGCAGTTGGCTAATTCCGGATTTACGACCGATGTTATCTTGAATGGAGTTAAAGGGAATAAATTCGGTGGAGTGTTATTTCTGCCCTATAGCGGTTATTGGCCGCAATCTAACATCGGTCATGTTGAGAGTGGAGAGCGGGGACTCTTTTGGTCTACTCCGGGTACAGCCATGATTTTCAGTCCGGGATATAATATCGTAGGTTATACCGGCTGGAATGAATTTCCTCAAAATGGATATACAATTCGCTGTGTAAGAAATATATAGCTTTTCTGCTTTAGATAATCACCGCCTTGTACAAATGAAAATATAAAATCAAGATATATAACTTATATTCGGCCTTCATTTCCAAAGCCTCAAATACACTCTAAATACCTAAAACAAAAACGTCCGATAAGAATACCTCTTTATTTAAAATCGGAAATATTTGTTTGTTTGCTGTGTCTTCCCTGCACTGTGAAGTGCGGGGAGCACTATTTTATAATCCCCCCCAAAAAAAGAAATCTGATTAAACCAATCATGTCCCAACCCGCATTCTCTCCTCAAAAAGAAAATATGTACAAATATGAGGGTTTGTCAAAACTAAAATGAGTACTCTGCAAAGTTACAGATTAATTGAGTTTTGACGCATCCTCATACTGGTACATATCAAACAAGTATGTAGTATGGATAAATGATACCGACACAGAGATAATACAGTCAATATACAGACGCGCTATAAAAATGTAGGAGTAAATTCAATACCTAAAGCGTGGGCTATACGGAAAAAACTTGAAATATGAATATCTGTTTCTCCTTTTTCCACACGGGCAATATAGCTTCGTGCCGTACCAACCTTCTCCGCCAACTCCTGCTGAGTTATCTTCAACTCCTTACGACGATCACGCAATATCTCGCCATAATACCATGCAATTGATTTTTCATGAAAAGAGGTTCGGGAATCTGTCCCTATTTCTCCATATTTCTTATCTAACAACTCACCTGCCGTATGCAATTTTGCCAACTTATTTTCATCTAACTTTCTCATAATTCAAAATCCTCCAATATCTGTTTAGCAACCTTGATTTGTTTACTATAATCTTTTGTTGACTTCTTCAAAAATCCATTCAAAAGCAGTATTCTCTTTGAAAGTATGATATTATCATTATCAACAGCAAAAAGGATAGTTCTGTATTCGTTGAAATTAACAGATACCCGCATTTCATACAAGTCTGTATTTTCCAAATGCTTCACAAACTTCGTATTAAGTACATACTCGGTCCGGATAATATCCATCGTATGTTCAAACTTAGCTTTCACTTTATCCTGCAACTTCTCATAGAACTCTGTAAATTCATCCGAGAAATACAATTCACGTATTCCACTATCTTTTTTATCTGTTGCTTTCATTTGGCAAATGTAACTGATTAGATACATAAAATCAAGAAAAACATCAATACTTTGCAAATCTTTAACTCTGATTACTATCCTAAGAGTTCAAGTATTTCTGTTGCTCCAGAATTGTCTTACAACGATCATCTGCTGAATAGTCTCACTATGATTAAATATATAGGCATAACAGTATAAGTAGTTACAAGTTCTAAAGGATAAATTCAAATGATTGTTTTTCCTGCTCCATTTCATATTGCTTAACAAGCGCATCATAACTTAAAAATGACACACGTTTGTTCAATCGTAAATCATCGAATGCATGAAAACGCATCTTAGCTTCAAATTCCGGTTTGCGCTTTATATCGGCAACGATAGCCATTCTTACATAGAAATCTTGCAGGTCGTTGAATTTCAGTAAAGAGTTCTGAATGTCCGTAGAATGCTCTATCTCAAAAAATGAATGAGGCATATTGCGTTCATTGAACCATATCGTGTCAATGGTGGCACTGCGCTTTATTAGTTGAGGATAGGAATAAGGCGGCTGTTCTGCAAGGGTTGCAAGTCCATATAATCCGGGCTTTATCTTATAGATCCCCTTAGTCTGTTGCACAATGCGGCGGATACTGGCAAATGGAGTTTTTGTTTTCCATTCACAGTCGCTTATTTTAAAAACTTCTCTATTCAGCTCTCCTAAAGTTGCGACTCCACCCAACTTATCTAAGGTTTCTATGACAGCTTCGTATTGTTTCATAACTACATTATTTTATCAACAGTGCAACGTGCTAAATTCAATAACGAACCAAAGTAATAACTTTCAAATTAAGAATATTGCTCCTCTAAGATTTTTGCAATTTCCTGTGTTTCTTGCATGTTGCGCCCAGTAGATTGCAAAACAAGTCCTAACCCCTTGTCTGTATTGGTTAAAACAATTTCAATCAAACCGTTATCTTTCACTGTACGAATAAACAAACTCTCATGGGGATTATATGGAATGGAGTTAACTATCTCAACAACATACGGTGAATGACATAATCTACGCGCAAAAGCTAACCGATGCCTAATCTGTTCCCAAAAAGAATCAATACAGAATGATATTCCAATGCTCTTATACAAATAAGTAATACCTAATCCTTCAACTTGAATTTCACAATCTCCCCGTTTAATATAGAAGTCATTATTTATAAACCGGGATTCTTCCGGAGAATCATTTTCAATAAACGGATGTCTGGCTAATCCTAACAACAACCCACCATATGTTCTGAATTTAGGATTACAACAAAAATCATTAAGTGTAAAATCAGGAGCAAGCTCAATCCTATCAAATGATTTTTCGTAACGAATACGCCTAAACTCATGCTTTTCTGCTTCTTTATACGTTTTAATAAATTGGATCACAGCAGAACAAGCAGCAGACAAATCATCCGCACAAGGAACCACAGATTGTTCATTAAAAATTAGCTCCATAGACTAAATTAATTTCAATAGTTGATTGTTCCATTCATCCATAAAATCTATCGGATAATCGCTCAATTCACCGGTTCGGTCTACCCGTATATTTTGTATCCTACAAAATTGTTCGATTTCTGTAGTTTGCCGAGAGAAATAAGAGATGTTAACGTTTTCTGCATTGATCAAATTCTCTTTAACCGCAACTCGGATCCCATTCACAATATGATCACTATGAGTTTCTACGAATAACTGCATTCCTGCAGCAGCAGCCAATGCAATCAATCGTCCCATTTCGGCCTGCCCTCTTGGATGTATGTGAGCTTCAGGATTCTCTATTATCACTATTTTATCCTTTTTGAAGTTTAATAGTGACACAATAACCGGCAATGCATACGAAATTCCAAAGCCCACATTTTTAGGTCTGAACTTTTTACTTAATGATTCTTGATTTGCAAATTGATAATTGAGAATGACTTTGTCTGTTCCCGGTATTTCTTGGATATCAAATCTTACATCAGGGCTAATTTCACCTAACCAAGCCGCAGTTTGATGCAACAGAGTATCCGACTTTGCCTTTGTATGGCATAAAGTATCAGGTACTTTCAAACTCGTACCGAAAGCATTGAGATAATGAATCGTATACTCACCTTTCACTCCTAATTGATGTTTTTCTACAACATCCGCATACGACATAGGATAATCTGTTTGAGGTCCTGTCCGCTCTGCTTCCAAATATTGAAAATCATTATTGAATAAGGAATAACGTTCTAAACATTCCATAGACCATTGGGAATCATTATCCAGTACATTATTGTCAGCCTGATATGTCAATGTACAAGGAAATGACTGTAACTTTCCATTGGACTCCAAATCAAAATAAAAGCCAATTATCTCTTTATTTGCATCTTGATATAAAGCATCACGACCTCTACCTATTTCCGTCAGCGAACCATTAAGTGCAAACTTAGCCAATCCAGACTTCTTATTTTGCCGAAGCAGCAACAAGCTTTGAATAAATGAAGATTTACCCATGCCGTTTAACCCCATTAAAAGGTTCAAAGAAGTTGGAATCATCAAAATATCTTTTAATGATTTAAAGTTTTGAATATGAATAGACTTAATCATGCCAATTGCTGCTTTAATAATTCTTCAATTTTAAAAAATCTATACTTAACTCGGCCTTTGTCACCAGTAGCAGATGTTATAGCATTACCAAAAAAATTATCTTCATTCATCAATTTGATAAAACTATTAAATATTTCTCTCTTCCGTTTCAAAGCAAGCCTTCTCTGTTCATCTGATAACTTTGCCAATTCAACACTCCAAACTTCAAACAGAGCTTTATTAATAGGCTTTCGTCTTGCCGCTATATCATAAACTTTACGAAAAGCCCAACGGGAAAAAATTGCAGTAGACAATTTCATTGCTTCGATAAAATTGTTCTTTATAGCTA
>OGEH01001188.1_pt1 | contig 11078 bp, 9 predicted proteins | sample 1570681 | NCBI WGS metagenome assembly OGEH01 (sample SAMEA2582126, study PRJEB24529) | metagenome | biome: Human gut stool | place: China | collected 2011 | reverse complement strand
GGTTTTCACCGCATCTGTTCGCCGAGCTGCGCGGGCGCAGCGACGAGCAGGGTAATTCGCCGTTCTGGGATGCGTTGGGGCACCACTTTTTCGATATTCCTTTCGCCGATGCCGACCGCCTCACCGGTACAGGGATGAAAACCTTTATCGCCGAATTGATGCCGGCTTACCCGATTTACATCTCGCTGCTGCCGGATGATGCCCGCGAGGTGATAGGCCAGGTTCATGCTAATACCGCGCCGGCGCGGGCTATTCTCGAAAAAGAGGGGTTTAGCTGGCGCGGGTCCGTCGACATCTTCGATGCCGGCCCGGTACTGGAAGCAGAAACCGATAATATTCGCGCCATCAGAGAGAGCTACTCGCTGCCGGCGCTGCAACTCATGACGCCGCAGGCGACGCCAACCATCGTCGCCAACGGACAGTTTGATAATTTCCGCGCGGTGCTCATCGCGCAAGAGACGCCGGGAGCGCTCGATCAGCAGGCGCTGGACGCCCTGCAGGTCAATGCCACCGACCGGGTTCACGCGGTGACACTTAATCCAGAGGAAAACAGATCATGGCGGTAAACGCACAGTTTATAGCAGGTAAGTGGCAGCAGGGCGCAGGCGCGCCGTTAACCAAGCTGGCGCCGGAAGACCAGTCTATTTTATGGCAGGCGAGCAGCGCCGGCGCGGCCGACGTGCAGGCCGCCTGTACTGCCGCGCGCGAGGCGTTTTATGGCTGGTCGCATCGCCCATTAAGCGAACGCATTGCCGTGGTTCAGCGTTTCGCTGCACTGCTGGAAGAGAATAAAGAGGCGCTGGCGACGTTAATTTCCCGTGAAACCAGCAAGCCGCTGTGGGAAACGCGTACTGAAGTACAGGCGATGATCGGCAAGGCCGGGATTTCCATTGATGCCTACGCCGAACGTACCGGTTATCGCGAGTCCGCTATGCCGGACGGCAAAGCTCTGCTACGACATAAGCCGCACGGCGTGATGGCGGTGTTTGGCCCTTACAACTTCCCGGGGCATCTGCCGAATGGCCATATTATCCCGGCGCTGATCGCCGGTAACACCGTGGTATTTAAACCGAGCGAATTGACGCCCGCGACCGCGGAACTCACCGTTCAGCTATGGCAGCAGGCCGGGATCCCGGACGGGGTGCTGAACCTGGTGCAGGGGGCGAAAGATACCGGCCAGGCGCTGCTGGAAAACCGCGATATCGACGGGGTGCTGTTTACCGGGAGCGCCGCCGCTGGCTTCCATTTTCATCGCTACCTCGGCGGCCAGCCGGAGAAAATGTTGGCGCTGGAGATGGGCGGCAATAACTCGCTGATCGTGGCCGATGTGGTCGATAGCGTTGCGGCGCTGAACGTGATTATTCAATCGGCCTTTATCTCCGCCGGGCAGCGCTGCACCTGCGCGCGTCGTTTACTGGTACCGCGCGGCGAACAGGGCGATGCGCTACTTGAACAACTGATTGCTGCCAGCCGGCAGATCCGCGCCGGTAAATGGGACGCCGAACCGCAGCCGTTTATGGGCGGGGTGATTTCGCAAACCGCCGCGCAGGGCATGCTGGCGGCGCAGGCGAAGCTGGAAGCGCTGGGCGGCAAAGTGCTGCTGCGCATGAGCCAGCCTGATCCGCAGTCAACCGTGCTGACGCCGGGAATTATCGATGTTACCGGGATCGCGGTACCGGATGAAGAGTACTTCGGCCCGCTGCTGACCGTGATTCGTTATGACCAGTTCGATGAGGCGATCGCGATCGCCAATAACACCCGCTACGGTCTGGCGGTGGGGCTGATTTCCGCCGACCCGGCGCTGTTCGACAAGCTGGCCGATGAAGCGCGCGCCGGGATTGTTAACTGGAACAAACCGCTCACCGGAGCCTCCAGCAAAGCGCCATTCGGCGGTGTCGGCGCCTCCGGCAACCATCGCGCTTCGGCGTGGTATGCCGCCGATTATTGCGCCTGGCCGATGGCTTCTCTGGTCAGCGAAACGCTGACGCTTCCGGCGACGACGTCGCCAGGTCTGCCATTCTGATAACCGTTTTTGTGAGGACACTATGTCTGGATTTGAAGCGAATTTTGACGGCCTGGTGGGGCCAACGCACCACTACGCCGGGTTGTCGGTAGGCAACGAAGCGTCACAAAACAACCGTGACGGTTTATCTAACCCGAAGAAGGCGGCGCTGCAAGGGCTTTATAAGATGAAGACCCTGGCCGATCGTGGCTTTGTACAGGGCATTCTGCCGCCGCAGCCGCGGCCAAATATGACGATGCTGCGCAGCATTGGTTTTCAGGGCAGCGATGAGCAGGTGATCCAGCGTGCGGCCAAAGAGGCCCCGCAGTTATTATCGGCTTTTAGCTCCGCTTCCTCGATGTGGACCGCCAACGCCGCTACCGTGTCGCCGTCGGCCGATAGCGCTGATGGAAAAGTGCATTTTACGGTGGCGAACCTCAACAATAAGCTGCACCGCATGCAGGAAGCGCCGATCACCTCGGCTATCCTCAGGGCCACCTTCGCCGATGAGCGTTACTTCGCGCATCACGTGGCGCTGCCGCAGCATGGCGATTTAGGTGATGAAGGGGCGGCGAACCATAACCGTTTCTGTGGGGATTATGATCGCCAGGGCGTGCAGTTTTTTGTCTACGGTAAGCGAGCCAGCGGCGGCATTGCGCCAGCTAAATACCCCGCACGCCAGACGCTGGAGGCCAGCGAAGCGGTGGCGCGTCTGCATCAGCTCGACCCGCAGTACACCGTATTCGCTCAGCAAAGTCCGCAGGCTATCGACCATGGCGTATTCCACAATGATGTTATCGCCGTCAGCAACCGCCACGTGCTGTTCCATCATCAGCACGCCTTCCTGCAGCAGCGGGAGGTGCTGGCAACGCTGAAGGAGAGCAACGCCAGGCTGAATATTCCATTCACCAGCGTTGAAGTCCCTGACGAGCAGGTTAGCCTCGATGACGCGGTGGCCTCTTATCTGTTCAACAGCCAGTTACTGAGCAAAGCCGATGGCAAAATGCTGATCGTGGTGCCGGAAGAGTGCCGTCAGCGTGAAAACGTCTGGCGTTATCTCTCCGCTCTTGCCGCCGATAGCGCATCGCCTATCGATGAAGTGGCGGCATTCGATCTACGTGAAAGCATGCGCAACGGCGGCGGCCCGGCATGTTTACGTCTGCGGGTGGTGCTTAACGATGCCGAGCGTGCGGCGGTCAACACTCACAGCCTGATGAATGACGAACGCTACCAGCAACTGACGGCGTGGGTTGAAAAGCATTATCGCGATCGCCTGCATGCCAGCGATCTCGCCGACCCGCAGCTGCTGCGCGAGGTTTATCAGGCGCTGGATGAGCTGACGCAGATTTTACATCTGGGCGCGATTTATGACTTCCAGCGATAAGGGGCCGGGAATGGAACAAAACGTCAACGATTTACTGCATTGTAAACTGCAGACATGGACCTTTCCGCCAACTATCGAAGCCAGTTGGTTAGGCGATGGCATTCTGCAACTGCTGCCAAAAACGTCATGGCGACAGGCGACGGTGCTTTCCGCCGGGGTGCACGGTAACGAAACCGCGCCGATTGAAATGTTGCTGCAGATCCTGCAGGGATTAAGCCTGGGCGAGCAGCCGCTGACCCACGCGCTGCTGGTGGTGTTCGGCAATCTGCCCGCCATTCGCGCCGGCCGTCGCTATCTGCATAACGATCTCAACCGGCTGTTTGGCGGCCGCCATCTGGCGGCGATGCCAGGTAACGAGTCGCGTCGCGCTTTTGAACTGGAGATGGCCGTACAGGCCTTCTTCCGTAGCGCCGATGCCCACGGCAAGGTGCCGCGCACGCATCTCGATCTGCATACCGCCATTCGCGGGTCAAAATATCGGCAGTTCGCGCTGCTCCCCGCTCATGATGGCGACTACAGCGCGGATTTTTATCAGCTGTTGCAGGCCAGTGGTATGGACGCCATCGTGCGCCATACCGAACCGGGCGGCACCTTTACCCACTTCACCAGCGAGAAGTTCGGCGCGCAAAGCGCCACGCTGGAACTGGGGAAAGTGATGCCATTCGGTGAAAATGATTTGCGCTTGTTTGCCGCCACCGAACTGGCGATCGGCGCGCTGATCGCCGACGGCATCATGCCGCCGCGGAGCAAAGCGCCGGTCGAATACTTTGTGGTGCAGCAGAGCATCATCAAGAGCGAGAACGGTTTTACCCTTAATCTCGACCCGAAAATTGAAAACTTTACCGCGCTGCCGGCAGGCTATGAAATCGCCCGTCAGGCACAGAAAACCTGGGTGGTCAATGCCGACGCCCCCTACATCCTGTTTCCGAATGCGGGCGTCGCCGCCGGTCAACGCGCCGGGCTGTTGCTGACCGCTACCGCGCCAAGCCTTTCCATGCCTGCTTGAAGGAATCAACATGACTGAACATCAACGTGAGGGGCAGGTTCATCCTGCCACCGACGGGGAGTGCCCGTCGCAGCTCAAACGCGGCCTTGGCGCCCGGCACATTCAGATGATTGCGCTGGGCGGCGCTATCGGCACCGGACTGTTTATGGGGGCGGGCAGAAACATCGCCGTCGCCGGAACATCCATTCTGCTTATCTATCTACTGGTAGGTTTCTTTACCTATATGGTGATGCGGGCGATGGGGGAGCTGTTGCTGACCCGCCTGGATTACCGTTCGTTTGCGGATTTCGTCGGCGACTATCTTGGCCCGCAGGCCAGTTTCTATCTGGGCTGGACCTACTGGCTTAGCTGGGTGGTGACCTGTATCGCCGACGTGGTGGTATGCGGCAGCTATATGCAGTACTGGTTTCCGGAGATGTCGGCGTGGATGCCCGCGTTGAGTACGCTTGGGATTCTGTTCTTGTTTAATTTGTTGTCGGTAAAAATGTTCGGCGAGGCCGAATTCTGGTTTGCGCTGATTAAGGTCATCACCATTATTGCGCTGATTTTAACCGGCGCGTGGATGATTGCTATCGGCTGGACTTCGCCGGACGGCGTGAAGGCTTCGTTAGGCCATCTCACCGACCCGACGGCCTTTATGCCGCACGGGGTGACCGGTTTCTTCGCCGGTTTCCAGATAGCGATCTTCTCCTTCACCGGTATTGAGCTGCTCGGCACCATGACGGCGGAAACGCGCGATCCTGAGCGCATCCTGCCGAAGGCGATTAACGCGCTGCCGCTGCGCATCATTATTTTCTATCTGCTGTCGATGGTGGTGATTATTGCCGTGGCTTCATGGCCGGGCGTCTCGCCGGATGCCAGTCCGTTCGTGACCCTGTTCGCCAAGGCCGGGCTACCTGCCGCCGCCGCGGTGATAAACTTTGTCGCCTTGACGTCGGCAATGTCGTCGGCGAACAGCGGCGTTTATTCCAGTACCCGCATGCTGTACGGCCTGTCGGTGGAAAAACATGCGCACTGGCAGTTCCGTATACTATCGCGTAATACCCGCATTCCGGTACGTAGCCTGCTGTTCTCCTGCTTCTGCATGCTAAGCGGTACGTTACTGCTGTTCCTGGTGCCAAACGTGATGACGTTGTTCACCATCGTTTCAACGCTGGCGGCGATCATGGTGGTTTTCAGCTGGGGTATGATCCTCGTGGCGTACCTGGTGTATCGCCATAAACGCCCGGACCTGCACGCGCGGTCGAAATTCAAAATGCCGGCGGGAGTGGTGATGTGCTGGCTAAGCCTGCTGTTTTTCGCCTTCTCAATCTTCATTATGATTTTCGACCCGGATACGCTGCTGGCGCTGCTGGCCTCGCCGCTGTGGTTTATTGCGCTATGGTGCTTCTGGAAAGTGAAACAGAAGCGCGAAGGGCAACTGGCATTGGATAACGCCAGCGCCTGATGATACCCGGCAGCTGAAGCGTGGCTGCCGGATTTTCCTTTTCGCCGTAGCGCGGTTTATGATGTCGCCCGACACTTCATTGTTGGATCAGGACAGAAGAAGGAAAGGGTATGACAGAGCATTTCCCGGCGCTTTCACACGAGACGTTAGCGGCGGCCAATCTCATCGGCGACTGGTTGGCGCAGGATGATTTGCCGCAGAATGCGCAGCCGCAGATTGCGGTGTTGGCCGGTAACGCGGTGATCCCGACCATTGACGCCGCCTGTCGGCTCGCGGCTCAGAGGCAGATTCCACTATTGATAAGCGGCGGTATTGGTCATTCGACGACCTTTCTTTACGACGCCGTACAAAAGCATCCGCACTATCAGGCGCTGCAGGTAGAGGGGCGTCCGGAATCGCATATCCTGGCGGACATCGCCGAACAATTCTGGCAAATTCCGCGCGATCGCATTGTGGTGGAAGACCGTTCAACCAACTGCGGCGAAAACGCGTGGTTTACCCGCCGGCTACTGGAAGAGTGTGGGCTGGATCATTCCTCTGGCGTGGTGATTTAGGATCCGACCATGCAGCGTCGGACGATGGCGACGTTTGCCCGCGTCTGGCAGGAGGCACCGGCGCAGCCGCAGTGGTGGAGCTATCCCGGTTGTTCGCCGCGGCTTGAAAACAGCGCTGCTGGCCTGAGATTCAGCGGAGACGATAGTGGATTGTGGCCGGTGGGGCGTTATCTGGCGCTGCTGCTTGGCGAGCTGCCGCGTCTGCTGGATAACGCGCAGGGTTATGGCCCCAACGGTAAAGGGTTTATTACCCACGTCGATTTCCCACGCGATGTTAGCGCGGCGTGGCAATGCTTGCGTGAAGATACGCTATTGAGCGAGGCGCTGAACGCCAGAACGCTGGGGTAGGGAGAAAGGCGGATAGCCGCAGCTATCCGCTGGTTCTGAGTTTACTTCGCGAATTTATCCAGTACGCGGACAAGCTGGGTAACAAAGCCGTACTCGTTATCGTACCAGGCCACGGTTTTCACGAGCTGTACGCCGCCGGCTTCCATGATCTCCAGTTGAGTCGCATCATAGATTGAGCCGAAATGGCTGCCAATAATGTCGGAGGAGACAATTTCCTCTTCGGTGTAGCCAAAAGATTCATTGTTCGCCGCCGCATTTTTCATGGCCTGATTAACCTCTTCAGCGGTGACTTTCTTCGCCAATACGGAAACCAGTTCCGTCACTGAGCCGGTTTTAGTCGGCACGCGCTGGGCGTGACCTTTCAGTTTCCCGCTGAGTTCCGGAATCACCAGACCAATGGCTTTTGCCGCGCCGGTGGTGTGCGGAATAATGTTTTCCGCCGCCGCTCGCGAGGCGCGCAGGTCTTTGCCACGCGGCCCGTCCACCAGCGATTGCGTACCGGTATAAGCGTGAATAGTGGTCATGGTGCCCACGGTAATGCCGAAAGCATCGTTGAGCACTTTAGCCATTGGCGCCAGACAGTTGGTGGTGCAGGATGCAACCGAAATGATGGTGTCATCCGGGCTCATGGTGTCGTCGTTAACGTGATAAACGATGGTTTTCATCTCGCCGGCAGGGGCGGAAATCAGCACTTTCTTCGCGCCGGCGGTCAGGTGCGCCTGCGATTTTTCCGCCGACGTATAGAAACCGGTACATTCAACAATCACCTCAGCGCCTGCGGCTTTCCACGGAATATGCTGAGCCTCTTTTTCCGCATAAACGGTGATTTTTTTACCATTAACGATCAGCGCATCTTCTGTAAAATCAACGCTCCATGGGAAAGGACCGTAGTTAGAGTCATGTTTAAGCAGGTAGGCTAAGACTTTCGGTGAGGTGAGATCGTTGATGGCCACGACCTCCAGCGGGCTATTTACTTCTAACAGGCGGCGAAGTACTAAACGTCCTATACGACCAAATCCATTAATCCCAAGTTTGCTCATGGATATTCTCCTGGTGGTGAAGTTGATACGTTAAAACTTCTTCAGGCAGAGCGGGGAGAGTAAACTATTTACTTTCAGCGGCTTAGCAGTTCACCTGCGGTGTTTCTATTGCTAAGTTACCTGCCTGAAGCGTCTTCAGTAACTGTCACGTGGAGCCAGATGGTGCGAAGGAAGTATAACGCCGACGGCTTCATTATGCGGCTTTAAATGGTAAACATTATCTACATATTCTGGCGGAGCCTGGACAGGCGGCTATCCCTGTATGGGTGCGTATGCGGTTGAATAATGAACACAAAGCGGAATGGCAGGAGTGGCAGGGCCTGCAGTGAGTTATCCACCAACTCTGCGATATGATACCGACTCGTTTTGTGGATAACCTCAAATCTTTCGGGATACTTAATTCACTCTGCGTTATAAGTTTGCGCTATACATCACGATAATCAATGTCTTCACTCGGTACCCTTAATATAAGAATACTTAAACAAGGGGAATAGCATACCAATGAAAAAGAGCATTGCACTGACGATGGTGGCGCTGGCCTGCCTGGCGGCTAACGTCCAGGCAGCAGAGAAACTTGCTGGTAATGAAATACTTGCCGTACAGAAAGGCGGGGTGCCGGATAAAGTCTATACCCAACATCAGCCGAAATTACGTATAGCAACCTATAATATCGGCAAGAATGAAGCGTCTGATAATGTGGCCGATTTTACGGCACTTAATTCAGCGATTAAAAAAATTAACGCCGATATTATTGCCGTCCCGGAAGTCGATCACAAAACTCAGCGCAGCCAGAAAATCGATCAGCTTAAGACGATTGCCGATGCTAACAATATGCATTATGCCTTTGGTAAAGCGTTAGATTTCGACGGTGGCGAATACGGACTGGGGCTGCTGTCAAAATATAAAATCCTGCATTCTCAGGTGGTGAAGCTGCCGTCAGGCAATGCGGAACAGCGCGTGGCGCTACTGGCGCAGGTTGATGTACCGGGTTTTGATTCCGCGCCGATTATTATGGTGACCCATCTCGACTGGCAAAAAGATCCCACCATGCGTACCGAACAGGCTCGCTATCTTCTTGATTTGAGTATTGGCGATGCGGCGTCTGATTTTAAAGATATCGCCTCTTCAATTAAGATCCTGGCCGGCGATTTCAATTCAACCCGTGAAGAACAGCCGATGAAAGAGATCGGTTATTTCTTTAACGAAGTGTCGAAGCAGGGGACGGATACGCGTAGCTGGCCTGCCGTTAACCCGGCCATTGATATCGACCACATTTTCACCTTCAAAGGACAAAAGTGGGATGTGAAGAAGCTGGAGATCCCGCATAACTCGCCGGAATTTAACTGGTCAGCGGCCAGTGACCATCTGCCGGTCATTGCTGAACTGCAACTCACCGAGCAGTAACATTGCCCAGGGCTCTTTGCAAAAGAGCCCTGATGCTATTCAATTCGCGCTAACGCAGTTTTTTAAGCCTCGGTAAAGGTTAATGAAAATTTAAGGGAAGGCGGTTATGTTAACAACATCACACTTCCATTAAGGTTTGTTCATGCGCGATAAATATTCTGGCCTGCAGATAGGAATACACTGGCTGGTCTTTTTACTGGTTGTCGTCGCCTACGCGGCGATGGAACTGCGCGGCTTCTTTCCGCGCAGCGACCGTCCGGTGATAAACATGATCCACGTCTCCTGCGGTATTTCCATTTTTGTCCTGATGATCGCACGCCTGCTGGTGCGCCTGAAGTCTCCGGCGCCGCCGATTGTTCCTAAACCCTCGCCGATGATGACCGGTTTCGCCCATCTTGGCCATCTGGTGATCTATCTGTTGTTTATCGCGCTACCGGCGATTGGCATGGTAATGATGTATTACCGCGGTAACCCGTGGTTTGCTTTCGGCCTGACGATGCCCTTTGCGGCGCAAAGCAACTTCGCTTTGGTCGACAGCCTTAAGGGGCTGCACGGCTTACTTGCCAATATCGGCTATTTCGTGATTGGCCTGCACGCGCTGGCGGCGCTGCTGCATCACTATTTATGGAAAGATAATACGCTGCTGCGCATGATGCCGCGCAAGCGCTGAGTATCACGCCCGGCACTCCTGAACCCGCCCACCGGCGGGTTTTTTGTTTCCGTAACTCGCCAATAAATGATTCGCAAAATGTTACTTATGCTGCAAATTTGTATCGAATATGTAAATAAAAATGTCTAATCGAAACGAAAGGTTCTATAAGAATCTCAGTGCGGTGGATTGAATCCAGCCGGGAGGCCGTCGAAACGACACCCAGGCACGTTCAGCGGTATCCGCAGCGTCATTGGCTAAAACGCCTGCTTTTTCAATACCGATGAGCAAAAGGAAAACCTGACATGACCGATAATATACCGGCCGCTTCTCCCCCTGTCGCCGATGTGGGGGGCGCTGAACGCCTGAGCCCGCGCGAGCAGGTGGTGATCAATAAATTGTTCCGCCGCTTAATTCCTTTTCTGTTTCTGCTTTTTATCTTTTCGTTTCTTGACCGTATCAATATCGGCTTTGCCGGGCTCACCATGAGCCAGGATTTGGGGCTGAGTAGCACTATGTTCGGCCTCGCGACGACGTTGTTCTACGCGATGTACGTCATCTTTGGTATTCCCAGTAACATCATGCTGGGGATCGTTGGCGCGCGCCGCTGGATTGCGAGCATTATGGTGGTGTGGGGAATCGCATCGACAGCGACCATGTTCGCGACTGGGCCAAACAGCCTGTATCTGCTGCGCATGCTGGTGGGGATTGCCGAAGCCGGTTTTCTTCCGGGGCTTCTGCTCTACTTAACCTACTGGTTTCCGGCCTACTACCGGGCGCGCGCCAATGCGCTGTTTATGATTGCTATGCCGGTGACGATGGCGTTGGGCTCGCTGGTCTCCGGCTATATTCTCAGTATGGATGGCATGCTGGCGCTTAAAGGCTGGCAGTGGTTATTCCTGCTGGAAGGATTCCCATCGGTGTTGTTGGGTGCGGTAGTCTGGTTCTATCTTGACGACAGTCCGCAAAAGGCCAAATGGCTCACCGATGAGGACAAACGTTGCCTTAGCGAGATGATGGAGAAGGACAAACTACGGCTAGTGCAACCGAACGGTAGCGCCAGCCTGAGCGCCCTGCAGCAGGGGAAAGGCAGCCTCTGGCGCGACGTCTTCACCCCGGTGGTGTTGATGTATACGCTGGCCTATTTCTTTCTCTGTAATACCTTAAGCGCGCTCAGCGTCTGGACGCCTCTAATTCTCAAAAGCTTTAACCAGGGCAGCAGCAATATCGCCATCGGCTTTCTT
>OGEH01001184.1_pt1 | contig 11109 bp, 9 predicted proteins | sample 1570681 | NCBI WGS metagenome assembly OGEH01 (sample SAMEA2582126, study PRJEB24529) | metagenome | biome: Human gut stool | place: China | collected 2011 | reverse complement strand
TGAATCGCAGACGCTCTTCTGCTCAGGATATTATATCCACCGTCAATGATAGGGTATTTGAAAAAATCGGGCAAAGTTCCGATAAAGACAAATATATCAGCCCTGTATTGGATATGTATTTCAGCAAAACATTTAATGCCAAGCATGAGCTGACGATGAACCTTGTCGGGACTTACTACAAATCTGATTATAACTATCAATATTCCGAGTTGAGCGATGGGGTGACTGACTTTGAAACGGCAACAGATATAAATCTCGGCAAGTATTCGCTTATTGGAGAAGCCATATATAACTACAATATGAAGACGGCACAGTTATATGACGGCTCTCGGTATATGGACAACAAAAGTACACAAAAGAATCTTTCTTCAAACAATCAGACACTGACGAATGAAATCTATTCTTATATAGGAGTTACAGGTATACTTGGAAAGAAATTCAATTATAGTGTCAGTGCCGGAGTTAATGGAAATATATTTACCACAATAGAGAACAAGGAATACAAGTTCGTTTATTTCAGACCACAAGTAAAACTTGGCTATTTCATAGACGAGAGTTCAGACTTGACATTCAATTATGAAGTGAATACAGACAACCCTGCCGTTTCTTCATTGACATATAATCCTTATTACAGGGATGCCAATTATTTGTTTACTGGCAATCCGAATCTAAAGCCAAGCAACAACTATGCTCTGTCTTTGTCATATTTCAAAGGCTTTAAGAAATTTGTTCTCAATGCAGAAGTCGCGTACTCTTATAACAAAGATGCCATAGTTCCGGTTCTTCAATCAGACGATACGAATATCATTGAGCCATTCGGAAATTTGGATAATGCACAGAACATGAAAGCCAGCCTGTTTCTACAGTGGTATCCATTTTCAAACAATATTCTGCGACTAAGACTGTATTCCGAAGTATTCCACCAAATCAACGCTTTTGGAAACGAAAAATGGAATCATACAGGACACTCTTTCATCCCATCCATAAATTTAGCTTACAAAAAATGGGGCGTTTCGGTATTCTATCAGACTGAAAAGAAATCTCTTGTAGGTCAGACAATGAAAACAATTCCAAGTATGGCAAGCGTAGAAGTATCGTACAGTCCGATTAAAAACTTCACTTTGACAGGAGGAATTAGATATCCGTTCTATGACTCGTGGAAACAGACAACCTCTGTATCAGGAACATCACTCCTACAACGAACTGAAACAGAACGCATAATCAATAATGCCAATATGGTCTATATCAACCTCGTATATAATTTTGCTTTCGGTAAAAACAAACCCAACTTGAAACTAAAAATGCAAAACAAAGACAAGGATTCCGGAATCTTAAACAGGTATTGATTTGATTCCCATCTTGCTCGTTTAAAATTTATTTAATTTAATTTGAACAGATACAGTCGTTTACCCCTTATATCGGATACAAAGGTAGCTAGTATTATTTAATGTGTAAAGGTCAAGCGATAAATCGTTTAGGGCAGTTTCTTCCTCCCTTGGAGAGTAAACAGCCCTAAAACCTTTTCTCTTTGCAAGACACGCTACATCTATTGCGATTTCTACTCCACCACCCGCAGCGAACTGAAAAGTTGCTATATCCATGCGTTGTGCAAGGAGGTGCAGATGCGGAAAGAATTTCTGAAGGGAGAGCCTGTCGAAACGATTTACTTCGGTGGCAGCCCCCCTCACAGCTTGCCGAAGAGGATTTCCACGAAGTATTTGAAACCATCCGGAAATACTATGGAATGGAACACTGCCGAGAGATTACCCTCGAAGCTAATCCCGACGACTTGACCGAAGCCTATGCCGCCATGCTGCAAAATTTGCCTTTCAACCGCATCAGTATGGGGATACAGACTTTCGACGATTCCACTCTGAAACTGCTAAACCGCCGCCATAATGCAGCACAAGCCGTCAATGCCGTAAAGCACTGCCGCCATGCAGGCTTCAACAACATAAGCATCGACCTTATCTACGGACTGCCCGGCGAAACGGATGAACGCTGGAAACGTGATTTACAACAAGCCGTCAGCCTCAACGTAGAGCACATCTCCGCTTACCACCTGACATACGAAGAAGGCACTCGCATTTACGAGCTGCTGCAAGCGCACCGTATCCGCGAAGTAGACGAAGAAAGCAGCGTCCGATTCTTCTCCACCCTGATAGATACGCTTGGCAGTGCCGGCTACGAGCACTACGAGATATCCAATTTCTGCCGTTCGGACATGTATTCCCGCCACAATACATCTTACTGGAAAGGAATTCCTTACTTGGGCTGTGGCCCTTCGGCATATTCATTCAATACGGATACCCGCGAATGGAATGTGGCTTCCCTGGAAAAATACATACATGCCATCGAAAACAATCAACGCTTGTCCGAACAGGAGCATTTGGACCGGACCACCTGCTATAACGAATGCATCATGACTTCCATTCGTACCCGTTGGGGAGTGCCCCTGAATGATATAGAACAGAAATTCGGCAAAGAACTGTGGCAATACTGCATCGATATGGCGCGTCCGCATCTGGACTGCGGAAATCTGGAAATATACGACAACAACCGTCTCTGTCTTAGCCGTAAAGGGATTTTTGTATCGGATGGCATTATCAGCGATTTAATGTTTGTAGAAAGCTAAAGTATACTTTTTCAACTGTACAATATAACTCCATCGGCAATTTTCATCAACTGACAGCTCTCTTCTTTCCCCTTTTGAATAAGGACTTCAAGATAAAGTTCCGATTTTGCCATCTCAGGAATATATTCGAAACCTGTTTTTATCGTAAAATTCCCACCCCTTAAAAACGAAATTCTCTGATTATCACCTTCGACCATTTCACCTTGAAATCCTATAGGCCGGCCTTTCACCACTCCACCATTCCATTTCATAAATGGAGTAATCGTTACAATAGCATTTGTATCAAACCAAAGTGCAGGAAAAATGCCTTTAATAGTCGCATGAACTTTACCACCAACACTTTCCAGCACTTGTGGCTCCGTTATATAATATTCTGACTGCAAATCTGTCAGCACAGTCAAGAACTCTATGGCGTATTTGATTTTCGAAAGCACCTCATCCTGTCTGATAACAGTTACAATTAAATCACTATTAACCAGCTTCATTTCATCTAACACCAAAGTAACAGTCCCATCATTATTATCTAAGACTGACAATCCATTAGTGCCCTCAAACAAAAGCCAAGAATCATCATCCACATTTTCTGTCCGATAAGCAATTGTAAGATGAGCAGAATTCTTAATCTCTATATTTCCATTTTCATTCGTTTCAAATATTACCTTCGCTTTCAATTCTTTTAATAACTCAAGTACACTGCCTGCTTCATCATTCATTAATATCTCTACCGAACTTTCTTTATCGATGACTCTTGCAAAAGGAGCATATCCATTTCCCTTATCCGGACGAGGTACCGTAATCCAGCTCTTTCCATCATCAATAGACATATAAAAAGCTTTTTTATCTATCGGAGTATTTTCTGTATCGACCGTCATATTGACACCTGCTTTCAATTGCGGCTTCGGAACATACTCACCTGCTGCATGCCCATTGGCACAAACCGGATTGCCCTGAACATCCTTAATCAGTTTCCCATTCAATGTCCAATACCACTTTTTATCACCGCTCTGTGTAAGGCTTATCATCGGCATCGCATCATCTTTCCCTTTATAGATAGTAACAGGTGTCCTATTAGCAGTCCAAATTGTATGTCCAATTGTTTCCCCGCCCAATACAATGGGAGTTGTTTCCACTACACAACCGGTAACATTAACTAAAGTATGCAATGCTTCAATATTCGAATCGACTATTTTTTGCCAATCTTTTAATCCCTCTATGTACTGTACATCATTCACAGCATCCCAAAGCTTGTCATCATTATAACACCCACTCAGACAGCAGATACATAACGTCAACATCAAAACATGTTTTGTTCTCATAGTATCAATTTTAATATTCAAATAAATCAAAAGCAAAATAAAAAGAGCGTTTTGTCAATATCTCCAAAGATAGAGATATATTTTATAAATTACTGTTATAAGTCTAACTATTTACTATCTTCATAGAACAAATCTTACTGATATAAACAAAACTCAAAGGAGCATTAAATAAATTTCAGAAGAACAAAACAGAAAAGAAGCATTATGATATAAAACTATTACATTGCCATAAAATATGCAACCAATAAGAGTAGTACATATTACATTTATTTTACAAACAGAACACAAACCTTTCTTTTTCATAGTCACCAATTGATATAAATCAAGAAATGAAGGTAAAACCTACACTTTTCTTTATTTTCATTTTTGTGTTATAAAACATAATCATACATTTGCATAGGTAAAAAGAAAAGCTAAACGCTTACGATTGTTTTCAGTAGGTATTAGATTTTTATTAGATTAGTTTTTAGGTATAACAATTAAAAAAAGTAGGTATTATGAAACGTTTTGGATTAACATTAGTGGCAGCGGTATGTCTGTCTGCCAGCACATTCGCAGCAGGAAACCAACCTACAACCGCAAGTTGGGAAGGTAACATCAATGTAAGCAAGCTGAGCAAATATTTGAAATTGTCCGCTAACCAGCAAAAAGAAGTTACCAACATTTGCGAATACTTTAACGAGCAGATGTCACGTGCCACAAGCTCAAAGAAAAATCAGGAAAAGTTGCTACGTAACGCTGTTTACGGTAATTTGAAATTAATGAAAAAGACTTTGGATGAGAAGCAATATTCCGACTATGCAAAAGTTTTGAACGTTACATTGCAAAACAAAGGTATTGAAGTAAAGTAACATGCACTTCCGGCATAAGTACGGAAAGCATATAAAACAGAAAAAGGATACCGACAAATGTCCCCCGGCATCCTTTTTTTGTTTGTCAACATTGTTGGAGTAATAGCAATTCAACTTCTCACACCAAGTATCAGCTTAGTTTCACAAACAGAAACGTTCTTGCAATTCCTTCTTAAATTTCTTCGAGACAAGCAACTCCGTAATTTTGTCAAAAGGCGGGTATAGCACACACTTGTTATCCCGTATGAGCATCAGATAATCTATATTGATAATATACGATTGGTGTATCTGCACAAAACACGGAGAGAACGATGTAATCTGTTCGGCAGTCATACCGCGGCGCAAAGTCAGAGGCAACTGGTCATTCAGTACTACCTCCCATTGTTTGCGTTCGGAACAATAACGGAAAAACCCTATCTCGGCAGGACGCAACGCACGCATATCGTTAGTTGGAGTAAAAACGATGAAAGTCTGTCCGGTATGCATGGGATTTCCTACCGGAAACGATACCCGCTGCCCGATGGTTTCAACCTGTTGGGTAAAGCGTGTCAGAATCTCTTTCAAATCCCGTTCATCGAAAGGTTTCAACAGATAATCGAACGCCGCTTCCCGAATAGCCTGTATCATATATTTGTCGTACGCCGTATAAAATACGACCCTCATGTTCCACGATACATAATCGCGCATCTCCTGCAACAGTTCCAGCCCCGTCATATCCGGCATCTCTACATCCAAAAACAGCAAATCGGACTGTACTTTTGTAATCAGTTTCTTCCCTTTCCTACCATTCCGTGCAATACCTTCCAAAGAGAAACGAGCATCCTTCTGCAACTCAAAGCTCAAATTTTCAAGAGCTACGTCATCATCATCTACTATAACGACTTTGTATTTGTCCATATTTCATGTTTTGGTCTGGCGAATATAAATATTTTCTTGTTTCCATACAAAACAGCAAATTGGCATTTACAAACTATTCTTCCGCAACCCGCTCTATCAATAAAAAAAATGCCACTAAACGGTTACTCTTAAATTCTATAATCGTACTTGTCCGGTAATAAAAAAGTTACTTCACAACCGGTTTCACCACTCGGCAAAGTGACATTATGTACGGATATATCAATTGCAGCCTGATTTTTCATATTCAAAATCTGGATGGTTTGCATGATGACTTTCATGCCTGTACCTGTACCTCTGTTCCGGCTCTCCGGATGGTAACCGCCGCCGTTATCCGTAATCCTGATGCAAACACCGCCTTCCCGACGATCTGCGGCAATCCACAGGTTCCGCTCTCCTTCCTTGCCACGTAATGCGTGTTTCACGGAATTTTCCACCGGAATCTGTATCATCATGGAAGGCAGCCAGACCTGCTCGGGCAGTACATCTCCGGCTATTTCAATAACCGGATGGAAAGTTGCTCCGAGCGAACGGCGCTCCAAGTCGATATACGTCTTGACAAAGTCCAGTTCTTCGGCTAAGGTGACACACAACTGCTCCGCCAGCTCCAGGTTTCGACGCATCAGTTTCACCAACGATACCAACTCCTGCTTTTCCTCTTCCTTGCGATTTACCACCTCCTGATTGAGAACGTTGAATATAAAATGAGGAGACAGGCGGTTACGGATGTTCTCAAGACGAAGTGTAGAGACCGTCCTCCGGTTTTGGGCAAGCAGCAAATCCCGCTTTTTCCTATTATAAAGATATAGGAAAGCTGCAATCAAAAGAGCAATTACGGCAACCGCTAATGTCACGAGACGGGTCTGCCTCAATATCAGCATCTCGTTTTCCTGTTTCTGAAACAGCACTTTATGCGCCATTAAAGTAGAGTCCTGCTGATAGCGCAATGTCAAATCTGCCGTACGCATCCTTATACGCTCATTGCGAATGGAGTCGTCCAGACGTTTATTCTCTGTCTGGTAATCGTATGCTTGCCTGTAGTTACCGGTTTCTTCGTAAAACTGTTGCAAATACTTGTTACGGATATGTATCATATCCGCATCTATTTCCGGCGAAGCCTTACTCATCGTCAACAACCGCCTTGCCTCCGCAAAGTCCTTGCGTTGCAACGCCAGTTCTATTTTCTGTGTATCAATATAATAAAGAGCAGTAGTAGAACCGAGTTCTTCAAAGAACGGCTGGCATAACTCCAGGTATTTGACTACCGAATCGGTTTTATTCAGTTGCAGAAAGCAGTCGCTCAGGTTCAGATAGCTCAGATTAAGCGCCCAAGACATATCGGAGTAATCTTTTACAAGCTCCACCACCTTTCTAAAATAACCGATTGCCGTGGAATAATCTCCCCGGTAATAATAAGAGTTTCCACGATTGTTCAGGTAGAAATGCTTCTCATCGGGAAACATATCCGCATAATTCTTGCCCGCAAGTTCCGAATAATAGTCGCATTGCTCGTAATCGCGCAAAGCCAGGTATCCTTGTGACAATCCGTAATAAATAGAGATTTTCTTTCTGTAAGGCATCTTCAGCGAATCGCACATCAGCAGAGCCTTTCTATACCAGAAAGCACCCATATCCGGCCTGCCCAAATGGTTGGTAGCATCAGCTAGATTTATCAGGATATCAGGAATCACCTCGAATTTTGTTCCTTTCAATCTTGCTTCATAGGCTTCCTTGAAGCAGACCGCGGCAGAATCTATATAGCCCTTTCGCGAATAGACATTACCCTTTATATTAAAACATTCGGACTGCAAATCGGCCAACCGATGCGAAAAAGGTTGTCTGCCGGCAAACGCCTCAACTTGCCGGAGCAAAAGTTGTGCAGAGTCGAAGTCGGAAGTTGCCAGACAGGTTTTCAAGGCAACAGCAAGATAATTATACCGCACCATACTATCTTTGGTTCTTTCCATTCTCTGCAATGCCTGTGCTTTCATCCAGCGCGGCGCCATCACTACGGAATCGCTGTGAGTGCTGAAAAAAGAATCGAATTCCTGCATTTCAGAAACTCTGCCACTGCCGCCTTTATAAGTACAGGCACCCGGCAATACCACTGCCAAACATAGAAGGATTAAGAAAAGAATCCTGTTTCCCTTACCAACCTGCATAACATATACCTTATTTTACCGTCACCATAGTAGCTCCAAAGCCGTATTCCTGAAAGGAAGCATCCTGCGTCTTACAAGCCGGATATTTCCGTTTCAACTCATCCAGCAACGCTTTACGAAGCACGCCGTCACCCTTGCCGTGAATAAAGACTATGCGTTGTTCACGCTTATTCCTGTACTGTTCCATCACCTCACGAAATTTATCCAGCTGATAGTTCAATATCTCGCTGTTACTCATGCCGCGCGTATCATCCAACAGTTCACTGATATGCAGGTCTATTTCGATGATTTCATTTTTGCCGCCCCGCTTCACGATAGTCCGGGGTCTGGACGGACTGTCTGTTGCTTTCTTTTGCATCAGAGCATCCTGTAAGTCCTCAGCCGACACATAAACCTGCCTGGCAGGAGCATCATTCCTCACTACATCGTACACTAGTGCTGGAGTATCAAAGAAATCGGTAGGCTGAAAAGTATGCAACTTATAGAATTTCACCGTATCAATACGGATTTCCACATTGGCGGCAGGTTTCATGGCGAAAGAACGGTTGTCCTTGAACGCCACCAACTGAACAGCTACACGCTCCCGGTCGTTCAATTCCGATTTTTCAAATTCCTCTAACAAGAGTTTCGTATTCGGTTCTATCAAACCATGAGAACGGGTAGTCCACGACTTGCCCTCCGCACTCGAATAGGTATAATACATGCAGTAATTGCTATCATTCACCAAATAAGCCTCAAACGGAGTAGTGCTTACCGCCTTGATATCTTCCGGAACAAAGGCAAGATACACATTCAGCACATCTCCACCTTTCATTTCCGGCTGACGATAAACAGATACCTGAGGTTGGACCGGATGCTCTATCTGCCGTCCGGAGTCCAAACCGGAAGATACCGGCTTCGAGGCTGCCGAAGCCATACGCGCAGCCGATTGCTCCTCCGCCTTCTTCTTGGCTGCTTTGGAAGCAGGAGTAGGAATGTTGTAATCATCCGTTTCAATCACCACACATTCACGCACCGGCATCGGAATGTCAAACCCGTCGGCATCTTCCACCAACACTATATCTTTTCCCCGGAATCCCGTTACAACACCGCCACCTACTTCACTGAGGAAGCGCACTTTATCTCCTATTTTCATAATTTCCATTCTGTTTTTTAATCATTATCCGGAAGACACATCGGAACCATTATAAACATACGGTTCAGACATCTTCTTTTATCTCTCGCAAAGTTAGAAATTATTTGATGATTATATACAAACATACCTTTTTTGTATTGGCAAGAAATACATTGTGTATCCATGAACCGGAATGACCTTATGACTGATATGTCATTAATTGGCTGCATATAATCCAAATCTTCCCAAATATCCGTACCTTTGCAGTCCGCTAATAAAATAAAGATATGAAAGAAGAACCCAAACATATTAGAATCAGCGAATTCAATTATCCGTTACCGGATGAACGCATCGCCAAGTTTCCACTGCCTGTACGCGACCAATCCAAGCTATTGTTGTATCGCCACGGCGAAATTACCGAAGACATATTCACTTCGCTGCCCGACTATCTGCCGGCAAACAGCCTGATGATTTTCAATAATACCAAAGTTATTCAGGCGCGTCTGCACTTCCATAAAGAAACGGGAGCGCTTATCGAAGTATTCTGTCTCGAACCGATCCAACCCAACGACTATGCCCTCAACTTCCAGCAAACGGAGCATGCCGCATGGCTCTGCATGATAGGCAATCTGAAGAAATGGAAAGAAGGTGCGCTCAAACGGGAAATAACCGTAAAAGGAAAGCCGCTTACCCTGACTGCCGAACGCGGAGCGTGCCATGGAACGAGCCATTGGGTGGATTTCCGCTGGAACAATCCGGAAATAACATTCGCCGATATTCTCGAAGTGTTCGGCGAACTACCCATCCCTCCTTATCTGAACCGGGAGACGCAGGAGAGTGATAAGGAGACTTACCAGACCGTTTATTCCAAGATAAAAGGTTCGGTAGCCGCACCGACAGCCGGTCTGCACTTCACTCCACGGGTTTTGGACGCCTTGCGTGAAAAAGGGGTAGCATTGGAAGAACTGACCCTGCACGTAGGAGCCGGCACTTTCAAGCCCGTCAAAAGTGAAGAGATAGAAGGGCACGAAATGCACACGGAATACATATCCGTCAATCGGAGTACGCTGGAGAAGCTGGTAGCGCATGAAGGAAAAGCCATTGCGGTAGGGACAACCTCTGTACGTACACTGGAAAGCCTCTATCACATAGGCGTTACTCTGCTGCACAATCCTAACGCTACGGAAGAAGATTTGCATGTAAAACAATGGCAACCTTATGAAACGGCGCTTGAAACAGCAGCAACACCCGCTGTAGATGCTTTGCAGGCAATTATAGCCTACCTCGACCGGCATCACATGGAAACGTTGCATTCCAGCACGCAAATCATCATTGCTCCGGGATACGAATATAGAATCGTAAAAGCCATGGTTACCAACTTCCACCAGCCGCAAAGCACATTGCTGCTGCTTGTCTCAGCGTTTCTGCATGGAGATTGGCGCAAGATTTACGATTATGCGCTTGCCCATGATTTCCGATTTTTGAGTTACGGTGATTCGTCTTTGCTGATACCGTAACTATTCTCGGAGAATGCACCATTTTCATCGATAAAACCAACAAAAAGCTCTGAATTAATGAACAGCGACAATAACCAGGAAATGTTTCCTCTTGTTGACGAGCAGGGAAACATCATAGGTGCAGCTACCCGCGGTGAATGCCACAACGGAAGCAAACTGCTGCACCCCGTAATTCATCTGCATGTATTCAATTCCAAAGGAGAATTATACCTGCAAAAACGTCCCGAATGGAAAGACATACAACCCGGCAAGTGGGATACCTCGGTAGGAGGACACGTAGATTTAGGTGAAAGCGTAGAAATGGCGCTGAAACGGGAAGTGCGCGAGGAATTAGGGATAACCGACTTCGCACCGGAAACTATCACCAGCTATGTTTTTGAATCCGCTCGCGAAAAGGAGCTTGTCTTTGTGCACAAAACCGTATATGACGGAGAGATACATCCCAGCGACGAACTGGATGGCGGACGCTTCTGGAGTACAGAGGAAATTAAAGAAAATATAGGGAAAGGGATATTCACTCCCAATTTTGAGCAAGAGATAGGGAGAATCATTCAGTTGTAACAATATAAAAAGGGATATTCAGTAAATGTCCCTAAAAAATAAGATGGCATATGAAGATG
>OGEH01001181.1_pt1 | contig 11141 bp, 10 predicted proteins | sample 1570681 | NCBI WGS metagenome assembly OGEH01 (sample SAMEA2582126, study PRJEB24529) | metagenome | biome: Human gut stool | place: China | collected 2011 | reverse complement strand
TGGCACTCCTGCTGTTTATAACTTTTCAGCAGCGGCAGGGTCGTGAGCAGCCACCACGCCGCCGTCAGCAGGAGTGCCAGGTTCAGCGCCGTCATCTGGCTGATGCCGATGCTCCCCGCCCCCAGCACAAGGCTGAGGCAAACCACGAAGGGCACGCAGCTGCCGATGTATCCCCACGCATAGCCCCGGCTGGACACTTCGTCCATCCGCTCGGGAGTGGTCACGTCGCTGAGCATCGAGTCGTAGAACACCAGACTGCACCCAAAGCCCACCTTCGCAATGACGAAGATGACCAGAAACGGCAGCCACGCCGACACCGCGCCCATGGCGCAGCAGCCCACGATGCCCACGAAAACGCAGAGTATGAAGATAGGCTTCTTGAAGCCCTTCGTGTCAGCCACTGTTCCCAAAATGGGGCTCAAAACAGCCGTGATGATGGTCACAGCCGAGCTGGCATAGCCCCAGTAAGCCAGATACTCCACCGAGCTCAGGCCGCCGCTCTCTGCCAGCGCGTTGAAGAAAATAGGGATAAGGGTGGCCACCATCAGCACAAAGGCCGAGTTGCCCACGTCGTACAGGATCCAGTTCCGCTCCAAGCTCGTCAGGCGGAATTTGCCGCTCTTTTCCATCCGGTGCTCCTCTCAGTTCTCCCCAAACGTATGCTGATACTCCGCCCCCAGCGGCTTGTTCTCTGCATACTCTTCGATGAGCCTTACCGCCAGCGGCACAGCCGTTTTATACAGCTCTTCGAGCTTCTGGCTGCTCTGGACGCATTTGGGGTTCGGCTGCGGATTCGCCACAAGGCCGTGCATGAACTCATACTTGCCCGCGACGCGCATCCCGGTCAGCACCACCCAGCGCTTGACGGGGTTCGCCGCCTGCAAAAAATGATGCACCGTTATCATCCCCTTCATCGCCGCCAGCGTCTCGTCCACCGTGACGCCTTCGTAGAAGGGCGCGATGACCTCGGCCCGCTCCCGGCTGGGTTTGATGTGGCTGGCCGTGAAGAACTTTATGGGGTCGAGGCCGTCTTCCCGCATCAGGGCGTTGTCAAACTCCGTCTCGATCTCGCAGTGGCCCACACCGCTCTCCCGGACATAGGCCTCCACATAAGGGTGGCAGGTGCTGTCCAGTGCGAAGTGGCAGACAAAGCCCAGCACATAAGCCAGTGCGGCGCTTTTATCCGTTGCATTTTCCACCACGGTGCGGGCGCGGGTGAAAAACACCTCGCCCTTCTGCTCGTGCATGGCGTTGCCCAGACGGTTCACCGGGTTCGACTGCAGGGCCTTGTAATAAAACATCAGGTCCGGTCCGTGGAGACCCATGTCGTAAAGCTCCCGGTGCTGTTCCAGCGTCGCGCGCAGACCGTCCGGCAGCAGGGCCAGAACATCTGCACCAAAGCGGCGGTGTGCGTAGGTAGAAGGCATGATACCGCCCCTTTTCGTTTATTTTTCGTAGCCCTGCGGCAGCTCATTCTTGAGGCCGCGCTCCATCAGGGACTTGACAGCCTCTGCCGCACTCATGCCCTTGTTGACGATGGCGTTGACGGTCTGGACGATGGGCATTTCCACCTGATACCGCTCGGCCAGTTCCAGCGCAGCGGGCAGGGCGTTCATGCCCTCGACCACCATGCCGACTTCCTTGACGGCATTTTCCGGGGTCTCGCCCTTGCCGATGAGGATACCGGCGCGGTTGTTGCGGCTGTGCATACTGGTGGCGGTCACGATGAGGTCGCCGATGCCGGCCAGACCTGCGAAAGTGTGGACATTGCAGCCCATCGCCACGCCCAGACGGGCGATCTCGGCGATGCCGCGGGTGATGAGGGCAGCGCGGGCATTATCGCCGTAGCCGAGGCCGGTGGAGATGCCGACGCCCAGCGCGATGACGTTCTTCATGGCGCCGCTCAGCTCTACACCCTTGATGTCCTCGTTGGTGTAGACGCGCATGACATTGTTGGTGAAGACCTCCTGCACATAGGCAGCGGCCTCCCTATCCTTGCTGGCCGACACGATGGTGGTGGGCAGGTCGATGGCCACTTCCTCGGCGTGGGTGGGGCCGGACAGGGCCACAAGACGCGCGCCCTTCGGGCCGCCTTCCTTGCCCAGCTCATCGGCCAGGATCTCGGTCATGGTGTACAGGGTGTCGGGCTCGATGCCCTTTGCCACGTCCACGATGATCTGGCCGTCGGCCACATAGGGCCGGGCCTTTGCCGCCGTGGAGCGGACGAACACCGACGGCACTGCGAACAGCAGGATGTCCTTGTCTTTGCAGACTTCCTCGATGCTCTTGGTGAACCGCAGCTCGTCGGGGATCTTCATCTGCGGCAGGTTGGGGTGCTTGCGGGTGGTGGAAAGGCTGTCGATCTCCTTCTCGATGGCCGACCACACCAGCACATCATTCCCGCTCACAGTCAGCATCCGTGCAAGGGCCATGCCCCAGGTGCCAGCGCCCAGAATACCAATACGTTTCATCACGTTTGTCCTCCGTATCCGCCGCGCTCCCGTCTGGCGGGGCGTGCGGCCTGTTTGTACCTTTACAGGTCTATACAGTTCTATTGTACCCGAAAGCTTCTGCCGCGTCAACTACTCTGCCGTTCTGCACAAAGTCAGCGCCTGTTTTTCGTCCATTTCGTCTATACCATGCAATTTTTCGAAACCATTTGCGTTCATTTCCAAATCATGTTATAGTATTCTGGTAGGTTTTGTAGGATTTTCATTTTCTCCTCTTGACTTTGACCCAGCTTTAAGGTATATAATGTATCCACCCACCTGTCCTGTCTGTTTATTCAAATTTTGAAAAAGGAGTATCCATGCTGGAAACACTCTTATCCAACCGCACCGTCAGCGTGCTCTGGGAGGCTCTTCCCCGCATCCTATCGGCGGGACTAAACATGACCATCCCCCTCACCCTCGTCTCGTTCACCCTGGCGATGGTGCTGGCGGTGGCCGTGGCGCTGGTGCAGTACGCCCGGGTGCCGGTGCTGAGCCAGCTGGCCCGGTTCTACATCTGGGTCATCCGCGGCACGCCGCTGCTGGTGCAGCTTTTCATCATCTTTTACGGCCTGCCCAGTATGGGCATCATGCTGGACGCTTTCCCGGCGGCAGTCATCGCCTTCGCCTTCAACGAGGGCGCATACTGCGCCGAGACCATGCGCGGCGCACTCGAGAGTGTGCCGCAGGGCCAGCTGGAAGCCGGCTGCTGCGTCGGCATGAGCTGGTGGCAGATCATGCGCCGCATCGTGCTGCCGCAGGCCCTGCGCACCGCCGTGCCTGCCCTCTCCAACTCCCTCATCGGCATGATCAAGGACACCTCTCTGGCCTCCAACATCACGGTAGCGGAGCTGTTCATGGCCGGCCAGCGCGTCGCCGCCCGCACCTACATCTTCCTGCCCATCTACTGTGAGGTGGCCGTGGTGTATCTGCTGTTCTGTACCGTCATCACCAAGCTGCAAGGGCTGCTGGAGCGCCAGCTCAACGCCCACGGCTTCCAGTAAGAAAGGATTGTGGCTGTTATGGCAATGTTAGAGATACGCGGCGTCCGCAAATCCTTCCATACTTACGCAAAGCCCGGCGTCCATCCCGGCATCTTTGGCCGCGCCCCCAAGCCGACCAGCAGTCTGGACGTGCTGCGCGGCGTCGATTTGACGGTGGAAAAGGGCGACGTCGTGGCCATCCTCGGCCCTTCCGGCTCAGGTAAGACCACCCTGCTGCGTTGTCTAAACTTCCTTGAGACGGCGGACGCAGGCCAGCTCACCTTCGACGGTGAGACCTTCGACCTCGCCCACGCTGACCGCGCCAGCATCGCGCGGCTGCGCCGCAAGACGGCATTCGTCTTCCAGAACTACAACCTCTTCCGCAACAAAACGGCCCTGCAGAACGTCACCGAGGGCCTCATCGTCGCCCGGAAGATGCCCAAAGCGGAGGCCGATGCCGTCGGCATGAAGATGCTGGAAAAGGTCGGCCTTGCTGACCGGGCCGACTACTACCCCCGTCAGCTGTCGGGCGGTCAGCAGCAGCGCGTGGCCATCGCCCGTGCTCTTGCCTCCGGCCCCGAGATCATCTATTTCGACGAACCCACCAGCGCCCTCGACCCGGAATTGACCGGCGAGGTGCTGGCCGTCATGCGGCAGCTGGCACAGGAGGGCATGACCATGCTGGTCGTCACCCATGAGATGGGCTTTGCCCGCAACGTCTCGTCCCGCACCGTCTTCATGGAAAACGGTGTCGTGGTCGAGGAAGCCCCCTCGCAGGAGTTCTTCGCCCATCCCAAAGAGGCAAGGACCCGTGAGTTCCTTCAGAAAATTTCCCATACTGAATAAGAAAGGATCATCCCCTATGAAACGCAGAACCTTTATTTCTCTCATGAGCGTCATGGCCGCTGCCGGTGTTCTCTCGCTGGCCGGCTGCTCTTCCAACACTTCTTCCTCCACTGCTTCCAGCACCGCAGCTTCTGCTTCCGCTGCTGCCGCCAACAAGCTGGAGACCATCCAGTCCAACGGCAAGCTGGTCATCGCGCTGGAAGGCGCATGGCAGCCCTGGAGCTTCCACGATGAGAGCGACACCCTCGTGGGCTACGACGTCGAAGTCTCCCGCGCCATTGCCGAGAAGCTGGGCGTCGAGCCCGAGTACGTCGAGAGCGACTGGGACAGCCTGTTCGCCGGTCTGGATGCAGGCCGCTACGACCTCGTCTGCAACGGCGTCGAAGCCACCGAAGAGCGCGCCAAGACCTACGACTTCACCACTCCCTACGGCTACATCCACACCGCCCTCGCCGTCCGCAAGGATAACGAGGACATCAAGAGCTTCGAGGACCTTGCCGGCAAGACCACGGCCAACAGCCTCGCTTCCACCTACATGGAGCTGGCCGAGAGCTACGGCGCTACCGTTCAGGGCATCGACACGCTGGAAGAGACCATCCAGCTGCTGACCGCTGGCCGCATCGACGCCACCCTGAACGCCAACGTCTCCTTCTACGACTACCTGAACGTCCATCCGGACGCCGACTTCAAGCTGGTCGCACAGACCGAAGATGCTTCTCACGTTGCGATTCCTATCGTCAAGAGCGAAGACTCTTCCTTCCTCGACGCCCTCAACAGCGCCATCGACGAGCTGCGCGCTGACGGCACCCTCAAGGAGCTGGGCGAGAAATATTTCGGTCAGGATATTTCTTCCGAGAATTAACTTTTTGTTTTGATCGTCAGCAAAGCATCGGAAGTGCATCATGGTCTATCCCGTAGGCGAAACCGCAAAGCTTCCGGATCTCGTCAAAAATATCCGGGAAGAAGATGTCCCCGAGCGCTTCCGTGCCGAACTGCGCGGTGTCCCGGAAAGCAAATAAGAATATCGACGAAGGGGGCAGGTGTCATGCAGCACCTGCCCCCTTTTTGTTATAAATATCTTCCGGTAATACTCTCCGGATTTTCCCGGATCTCCTCCGGCGTGCCTGTTGCCACGACGCGGCCGCCGCTCTCGCCGCCGCCCGGCCCCATGTCGATGACATAGTCCGCGTTGCGGATGACGTCGAGGTCGTGTTCGATGACAACGACCGTTGCGCCGTTGTCCAGCAGGGCTTGGAACACCCGCAGCAGCACCTGCACGTCCAGCGGGTGGAGGCCGATGCTGGGTTCATCGAAAACGAACACCGAGTCGGTCTGGGTGCGGCCGATCTCGCTGGCCAGCTTGAGGCGCTGGGCCTCGCCGCCGGAGAGGCTGGGCGTCTCTTCGCCCAACGTCAGGTAGCCCAGACCCAGCTGCTGCAATATCTGCAGGCGCTGGCTCACTGTCTTCATCCCGCCGCAGAACTCAAGGGCGGAGTTGACGTCCATCTCCATCAGTTCCGGCAGGGAGACGGCCTGCCCCGCCTTGTTCATCAACTTCACGCCGTAAGCCGCCCGCGCGTAGCGGGAACCCCGGCAGTCGGGGCAGACGATGTTCACGTCCGGCAGGAACTGCACGTCCAGGCTCACCTCACCGGTGCCGTCGCAGCCGGGGCAGCGCAGACTGCCCGTGTTGTAGGAAAAATCGCTGGCCTTGAAGCCCTTTTGCCTGGCGTCCGGAGATTTGGCGTAGAGCTTCCGCAGCTCGTCGTGGACGCCCGCGTAGGTCGCCACGGTAGAGCGCACATTGATGCCGATGGGCGTCGCGTCGATGAGCTTGACGTGCGCGATGCCCTCGGCGCGGATCTCCCGGATATGTGCCGGGAGGGCGCTGCCGTTTATCTTTGCTTCCAGCGCCGGTACGAGGCTTTCCAGCACCATCGTCGTTTTGCCGGAGCCGGACACGCCCGTTACCACGGTGAGCCGCCCCTTGGGAACGTCCAGCTCCAAAGGCTTGACCGTGTGGATGCTGCCGGTGGAGAGATGGATCCCCCCCTCTGCGAACATCTCTCCTGTCCCGGCACACCTGCGCAGCTTTGTCTCAGCTTTTCCGGAGAGGAACGGCCCGATCTGGGACTCCGGCTTTGCCTCCAGATCATCTATCGTCCCTTCGGCAATGACATGTCCACCCTTAGCTCCCGCTTCCGGCCCCATCTCGATCACCCAGTCGGCCTCTTTCAGGATCTGGGTGTCGTGGTCCACCAGAATGACCGAGTTGCCGTCGGCCACGAGGTCGTGCATCACGCCGGTCAGGCCCACGATGTTCGACGGATGCAGGCCGATGGACGGCTCATCCAGCACATAGAGCACGCCGGTGGTGCGGTTGCGGACGGCCCGGGCCAGCTGCATCCGCTGGCGCTCACCGGTGGAAAGGGTCGAGGCCGAGCGGTCAAGCGTCAGATAACCCAGACCTAAATCCATCAGCCGCTTGGCGGTACTTTCGAATGCCTCGCAGATGCTCTCCGCCATCGGGCGCATCTCTTCCGGCAGACTGCCCGGCACGCCCTTCACCCACTCCACGAGGGCTTCCAGCGTCATCTGGCAGGCTTCGTCCAGCGAGATGCCCCGCAGCTTCGGCGCACGCGCCGCCGCTGAGAGCCGTGAGCCGTGACACTCGGGGCAGACATCTTCCCGCAGGAACTTTTCCACCCTCTTCATGCCCTTGTCATCCTTGACCTTTGCAAGAGCATTTTCTACGGTGTAGACGGCATTGTAATAGGTAAAGTCCAGCTCGCCGGCCTGGTTCGGGTTCTTTGTGTGGTAGAAGATATGCTTTTTCTCTGCCGGACCGTGGTAGACGATGTCCTTTTCCTGTTCGGTCAGGTCGCGGAACGGCACATCCGTCCTCACGCCCATCTCCCGGCAGACGTCTGTCATCAGCGACCACATCAGGCTGTTCCACGGGGCCACTGCGCCGCCGTCGATGGTCAGCGAGTCGTCCGGCACCAGCGACGCCATGTCCACCGTCCGGACGCTGCCTGTGCCGCCGCACTTCTGGCAGGCACCTTGAGAGTTGAACGCCAGCTCCTCCGCCGACGGCGCATAGAAATGCGCACCGCACTCCGGGCAGACCAGCTCCCTGCCCGCCGCAACAGCCAGCGTCGGCGGGATGTAATGCCCGTTCGGGCAGCGGTGGCTTGCGAGGCGGGAGTACATGAGCCGCAGGCTGTTCAGCAATTCCGTGCCGGTGCCGAAGGTGCTGCGGATGCCCGGTACGCCCGGCCTCTGGTGCAGCGCCAGCGCCGCCGGGACATACAGCACCTCTTCCACCGAGGCTTTCGAAGCCTGGGTCATCCGGCGGCGGGTGTAGGTGGACAGCGCCTCCAGATACCGGCGGGAGCCTTCGGCATACAGCACCCCCAGCGCCAGCGAGGATTTGCCCGAGCCCGACACGCCCGCAATGCCCACGATCTTGTTCAGCGGGATGTCCACGTCGATGTTTTTCAGGTTGTGTACCTTTGCCCCGCGCACGAGCATTTTGTCTATCATTCTGTTTTTCCTTCCCTTTGGCCTTTTTGCGCCAGATGGATTCGATGAGGCCCGGGCCTCTGTAGGCCGCGGCTTTCCGGCATGGGACAACGACAAATCATTTTATTGGGATATGAAAGAGACGCCCTCCGCCTGCTTCGGCGCTGCCGGATGGCCCGGCTCTGCTTTCGTCAGCATCTGCTGGAACTTCCGGGCCGCCGTGTTCAGCGGACGGTGATGGTCGTAGATGAGGCAGATAGAGCGGGAGGGAATGATCTCCTGCAGATGCAGCTCGACAAGCTCGCCGCGGGCCAGAAGCTCTTTTGCCATTGGTTCCGGCACAAAGGCAAGGCCCAGCTCACTTTTCACCAGCGTGAGCATCTGGTCGGTGGTGGCGGCCTCGGTGTCGGGCCGGAGCACGGCGTCGTGGTCGAGGAAGAACTGCCGGTAGAAGTTCCGGGTCATGCTCTCATCGCTGAGAGAGATGAGCGGATAGCAGCTCAGTTCCTTCAGCGTCAGGCGCCGGCTGGCCAGCGCAGTGAAGGTCTTTCCGCCCACCAGCACCTCATAAAACGGTCTCAGTTCCACCATCTTCAGGCCCTGTTCCACCTCTGCCGGGGTAGAGATGACGGCAAAATCCACTTCTCCGTTCTTCACAGCCTGCACCGCCTGGGGCGTGGAGTGGTTCGAGATGCGCAGCCGGATGCCGGGATACTCGGTGTGGAACGTCCGCAGCTTCTCGGCCAGATAGATGTTCAGCGCCGTCTCCGTCGCGCTGATGCTGATGGAGCCGTGCTCGAGGGTGGCGCTGGCGCTCAGTTCTTCCTCCGCGTCCTGTATCTGCACTGCCGCCGAGGCGATGCGGGAGTAGAGCATCTCGCCCTCCGGCGTCAGGGTGACGCCCCGGTTGGAGCGGGTAAAGAGCACACAGTTCAGCTGGCTTTCCAGCCGGTTCATCGAGTGGGTGATGTTGGGCTGGTTGTTGCCCAGCACCCGCGCCGCTTTCGTAAAGTTCTGATACTTTGCCACATAATAGAAAATTTTGTAGTATTCCCAATCGACGTACATGGGAGCCTCCCCCTCTTTCATCCCAGAATCACATTTTTACTTCTCCCCCACCAGCGCCACGGCAGCATCATTGACATTCGTGCCAGTAGCGCCGGTGATGATCAGGCCGTCCACCGCTTTCAGTGCATGGTAGGCGTCGTTGTTCTGCAGGGTGTCGAACACATTCCAGCCCTTGGCGGTCAGTGCGGAGAGGGTGTCACCATCCACATAGCCGCCGGCAGCATCGGTGGGGCCGTCGGTGCCGTCACTGCCCACCGAGAACACCGCTGCATCCAGCCCAGCCAGCGCCGGAGCCGCTGCAAGGGCAAGCTCCTGATTCCGTCCGCCGAGGCCCTTGCCCGTCAGGTGGACGACCGTCTCGCCGCCTGCGATGTAGGCCAGCTTTTTTCCCTGCCCCGCGTGGGTCCGGACGATGGAGCCAAGGAAGCTGCCCGCCTCCCGGGCTTCACAGCAGAGCTGGTCGGTCAGCAGGACGGGCTCATAGCCAAGCTCCCGGCAGGCGGCAGCGGCGGCGGTGCAAAGCTCCCGCACGCTGCCGGTGATCCGGGTCGTCACGTTGTCCAGCATCTTGGGCGTTTCCTGCGCCAGAAGAGCTTTTGCCTGTTCCGAGAGCTTCAGGTGATACTTCTCCGCAATGGCAAGCGCCTGTGCGCAGGTAGAGGTGTCCGGCACCGCCGGGCCGCTGGCTATCATATCCAGCGGGTCGCCCAGAATATCACTCAGCACGATGCTGAACACCTGGGCCGGGGCGCATGCCTGCGCGAACCGCCCGCCCTTGACGCCCGAAAGCCGTTTGCGGATGGTGTTCATCTCCACGATGTCGGCACCGCTGGCAAGAAGCTGGCCGGTGATGTCCTGCAATTCTGCACCGGGAAGCAGCGGCTTTTCAAACAATGCACTTCCTCCGCCGGAGAGCAGAAACAGCACGGTATCCTCCGCTGTCAGCCCCTGCACCAGCTCCAATGCCTTCTCGGTGGCCGCAAAGCTGTTCTCGTCCGGCACCGGATGGCCCGCTTCATAACAATTTACGCCCAGGATCTCGCCCTTGACATGCTCGTATTTGGTCACGACCACGCCGCCGTCCACACGGCCCAGCGCTTCCACTGCCGCGTGTGCCATCTGCCATGCAGCCTTGCCCGTTGCGACCAGCAGCACCCTGCCGCCCTTGGGCGCAAAGGCTTTCAGCGCGCGGCGGACCGCTTCGTCCGGCAGGACGGCGTTCAGGCTGGATGCGATGATGGCATCGGCATCCTTTCGCAGAGTCAGATTCATGAAACAGACCTCCTTGTGGGGTATGATCTACAGCAGACCGGCTTCGGGCATGGTTTTTCCAAAGCCCCGCCTGGCCGGGCCGTCCGGAATCATTATACAGCAAGACCGGCGTTTCGGGAATACTTTCGGCAATGGTTTTGAAATTGCTGTACAGCTCGATATCACGGCCTGCACCTTTCTTAGTTGGGTCTTGTATCTGATTTTTATACTCGCTCTCTACGAAATACCAGGATCTTGTTTACAAACATCCCCCATGCAGCCGCCGGATCACCTTAAATGCGACCTCATATTCTGTTGTCAGCGGAAGATCCCGCCCGCCGGGGTAAGCACATTTGCCATCTCGTTTTCCTGCACGACGGTGGACAGGTACCCGCTGTGGCAGTGGTATCGCAGTAAACCGACCCGGCTGAGATACCGCAGCACGGCAGCCACCATGGCACAGGCCTTTTCTCCCTCTTCAAAGCGAAATCCTCTGATTTTGAACTTCTGGCGGTAGGGCGTTTCCAACTCATAAAGCGTTTCTTCCCTCATTTCTGGAATCCTCCTGTCAGGATGCGGGCCAGCAGACTGCCCGGATAGACCATGGGATATTCCCGCAGGGTAAAAAGCTGACCGTCTGCCGGAGCCATCAACGTCTGCCGTGCTTTCTTATGATAAGGTCCCGGACGTTTTTCGAATGATCCTGTTTGCTGCAATAGAGGTGTTCCTTTCTTGGCAAGTATGGTATACTTATTTTGACCAATAAGACCCAATTTGGAGGCAGCATCAGAAATGTCAGAACGAGAGAAAATGATAAATGGCGCGCTATACGATCCATCCGATCCGGAACTGGAGCAATTACGCTTGAATGCACGCAAATTGGCAAGAAAGTACAACCGGACGGATGAGGACCAACCGGAAGAACAAGCCGAAATTCTGCGAAAATTATTGCCTGCAACAAAGCAGTTTCCGTATTTGC
>OGEH01001161.1_pt1 | contig 11359 bp, 6 predicted proteins | sample 1570681 | NCBI WGS metagenome assembly OGEH01 (sample SAMEA2582126, study PRJEB24529) | metagenome | biome: Human gut stool | place: China | collected 2011 | reverse complement strand
GAAGAATTTGTGAACGCTACGAGCCATGCAAAATAGCAAAAATAACGCCCTGCAAGTTTGATATGCTACCCTCATATAGGACAATGAAATATAAAAGTCCTATATGGGGGTATTTTCATGTTCAGAAAGAGTAAGATAGAACCAGTAGAAAAAGTAAAAATAGTCGAACGCTACCTTGCAGGAGAAATTGGCATACGGCAAGCAGGAAAAGAATTGGGAGTTGATCATCATAGTATTCGAAATTGGATTTCTATTTATCAGTATGATGGACCAACTGGATTACTCAATCAACCGAAAAACAAATCTTATTCAAAAGATTTAAAAATGTCTGCTGTAAACGATTATCTTAATAAAGAAGGTTCCCTTCAAGATATCTGTATAAAATATAAAATTCGTTCTCGCAAACAGCTCATTGATTGGATTAAGGTGTATAATTCTGGTGGAATATTAAAAACATCCACTGGAGGTGCTTACATGAAAAAAGCAAAGAACACTACACTTGATGAGAGATTAAAAATAGTAACAGATTGTCTTGCAAATGATAAGAATTATGGTGCAATGGCACTTAAATGTGGTTGTTCCTATCAACAAGTTCGTAATTGGGTAAAACGATACGAAAAGATGGGTCAAGCGGGTCTGGAAGACAGACGTGGACGTCGTATAGCTTCTCTTCCAAGCAGAACACCTGAAGAAGAGCTACGTGACAAGATAGCTGAACTGGAAAGAAGAAATCTAGACTTACAAATGGAGAATGATCTGTTAAAAAAAGTCAGAGAACTGGAAAGGAGGGGGCGCTATCTTTAATCCATCGGTTAGCCGAATATGAAGCCATCCAAAAACTATCGTCTACTAAGCATTATCCCATAGATAGACTTTGTAAATATCTTAATGTTACACGTTCTGCGTATTACCGCTGGGTAAAATATCCGAAAAGTAATAATGAACTTCGAAACGAAAGACTATCCACTGAAATCCAAAGGATTCATAACCAGCATCCAGATATGGGATACCGAAGGATTCGTGATGAATTAGATGGACATAAAGGAATTCATGTGAATGATAAACGAGTACTTCGTATTTGTAGGAAATACGATATAAAATCAAATATTAAATGGAAACCTAAGAGTTGTACCAGAGGAGACAGAAATCCTGATCACATAGCAAAAAACTATTTACACCGTGAATTTCACGCCGAAAAACCGAATGAAAAGTGGCTTACAGATGTTTCTGAATTTAAATACTACAACGGAATAGAAGTTCATAAAGTTTATCTGAGTGCTATTTTAGATTTATATGATAGAAGGATTGTTTCCTTTAAAATCAGCGATCATAATGATAATCCATTAGTTATGGACACGTTTGATGAGGCTGTTCGTCAGGAGCCAGATGCACACCCATTAGTTCATTCTGATCGAGGCTTTCAATATACAAGCGCACAGTTTTATACTAGATTAAAAAAACATCATATGAAGCAGAGTATGTCTAGAGTTGCCCACTGTATTGACAATGGACCAATGGAAGGGTTTTGGGGAATTCTAAAACGAGAAATGTATTATAAACAGCGTTTTAATGACAGAAGCTCTTTGATTACTGCGATAGCTAATTACATAGATTACTACAACAACCAACGACTTCAAAGGAAACTGCATGTAATGACACAAATGAAATATCATGAGCAATATACAAAAGCAGCATAAAATATCGCCAGCCATAGCATGGCTGACGATACAAAAATTTATTATTTTTTATTGTCCTCTTGACGGGGAGCATACCATTATTATAGTGGTTTATTTTTTTTATTCCAATGCAACAAACATGTAAAATGTCTGATGTATTTTTGCAAGTTTTGTTCCATAGCAGTGTTTATCTTATTTTCCGTCTTCTTCTGAAAAACAGAATCATGATAATACTTATGGCAAATAGTAACCATACATGCCTGCTTGTTTCCAGACGAACCCCTGTTTCCGGTATTAATTGTGTGTTTTCGTTTGTGATTTTTAACTCAATCACGTCTCCTCGTGCAGCCTCAATCCGCTGTTTCATGACAGCTGTATTTCCATTCGATGTTGCCTGCACTGGATTTGAATACTTATCATTCTCTTCTTTTTTAGAAATCGAAACGGCGTATTTTGATGTATCAACAGTTTCTGTTATTATGATATCCGAAGATATATCTACATTTTTTAATGTAACTTTATCTCCATGTTTCAAAGAAGTTCTAATTGTCTTGCTACGCAGCTTTTGACCATCTTCCCAATAGAGAATTTCCATATCAAATGGCTTCTTGCGGTTTCCAAGTGGACCAGTGACTTCCTTTGTAATCTCAACCGTCACCCCGCCTTTTTGCGGATGATTGACGATATGTCTGTCCGAAACAGCTCTCCAGGTATTTGTCATCGGTGATTTCTCATATAGGAATAAAATATCGGATTCTACATCGACCATATATAAATTAAAATTATCCTGATACTGTGTTTTGGTTTTATCTGCTTTGTCCTTTTTGTTTGGAGTAACAGATTCTACCATCCAGTATCGTCCGTTCTCAAAGTCCTCCGGTAATTGAAGCATTCCATTTTCATCTGTTTCTAAGGAACGATACGTCGTACACGTTTTTCCATCCTTTTTCAGAACGATATCGTCCTTGCTCTGTGTATTGTCATAATCTACTGTATATCCTGTATCATCCGCATATTTTTTCGTAACATCATCATACGGTACTTTGTAGAACAGAAAACCTGCACCAGCAAGTCGGTTTCTTGGAAGATCATCCGTCTTTAAGAAACTTCGTTCAGCAAGATTGAAATGCAGATTCTGCACTTCCAGTTCCATCTTGGAAACATCCTTGAACTCATTCTCATCCTTCGGGAATAATTGTTGCCCATTTGAATCGAAATACTGAATCTCTGGATAAATAACTTCATAATATAGGAAACCATCCCCGTAGTCCGAAGAATAATGTGTCTTTCCTATCTCGATTTCTTCCACCTTATATTCCACCGGATTTCTGTCCTGGAATAGTGGAACATTGTCGACTGTGTGTTCCCATCCGTTCTCTTCATTCAGCAGGAATTCCTGTCCTGTAGAAATTCCATTCTGATACAATCTGATTTTCACCTGTTTTTCCGTCAGTGCATCATTTGGATTTTCCCATGTCTTTTTGATATGCAGAGTGCCTGTTTTAGCAAAATTTCGGATATTAAGGCTGGTATCTCCTCGCTGAAGCAGAACAGATTTTCCGTCTATCTTACCATCAACTGGTGCCTTAACAGCCTCCTGATTTTCGTTAGCCTCCCTATCCACCAGTTTTGCATCAGTGATTTTGAATGCTCCATTGGCAATCTCAACTGTGATCTGTATATCTCCTGTGTCTACATATCCCGTCGGTAAGTTTGTCTCTCGCAACAAATACGTCTCAGTTGCTGTTCTGTTCTGTTTGTTTTCATCTTGTAACGGAATGTGAAGTTGTGCGATTCCGTATTTATCAGTTGTTACCGTTTCCTCCTCAACACCGTTCTTACTGACAGCAAAATTGATCTTCTCCATTCCCTGTCCGGTAGACTCATCAAATTTGTTCAGTGTGAGTATTCCCTCTTTCTGATAACGGTTCTCCAATTCAATAGTAAGAGTTTCACCACCGCGTCCAATTCCACGTCCTGTGAATTTAATTCCACTTTCTGGATATGCTTCCCATGAATTTACATTATCTCCTTGTTCATGAGAATTGCGAACATTGTACCAACCTGAAAATTTCACATTCGAATCTTTTGGCTTATAGTTGTACTCTTTTAATGTGTATTTCCAGAATGAGTCCGCCTTAACGATCCACGTACAGCTTGTATGTGTATCATCTGTCCATGTACCTACAACTTCTATTGGAGCATCCTCCGCTTGCGGAGCTTCTGCATCCGGTTTCTGGCTATCTTCTGAAGGAAGCACAAGTTTCATATGCTCATGAAATGCAGGTGGCTGAGGTTTTCCATCTAAAAGCTTTTCATCCATATCTACCTGGATATAATAATCTTTCTTGACTTCCTCTATTGCTTCCGGCATTCCGACAAAATCTTTCTTTACTGTCAGGTAACCATTTTTTGCTACAATACGTCCGTCAATATGCCACCCATCGGACATTTCACTTTTGAAAGAATACCAATAAATGGTGAAGAATTCGGTATCTAATTTCGATGGCGGAATCTCCCTGTCTCCGATACGAATCATACGTCCGCTTTCACGAATTGTCTGGAATACCTCTTCATCGGAAGGAATTCTATCTATCTTGTAGATATAGTCTCCATTTCCAATATATCCCTCATCTGGTTTAGTTCCCTGCAAAAGTTCTTGCACTCTCTTATTTCCATCCGCATACTGTTCCCACGTAGATGGATTCTTATTTCCAAGAACTGGAACATCATGCAATATACTTGCCTTCACATTACAGTTTGCCACGGCAACCGCACTTGTATAATCGTCTACATTCGTGGTTGGTAATGCTACCGAACCATCTTCCGGCATCGCTGACTTACAGATATAAAACTGTACCTGTTTTCGATTTTGGTTACTCACCTTACGCCACGCTGCATAGAGGGTGATTGGCTGTCTTGCATTATTATTTATAAGATCAGAAATAGAATCCCCTGCACCGCATTCCTGCCACTTTCCGTCTTTGTTTCTGTAATCCCAATGATCGAATTCATACTGTTCCAACTCTTTGCTGTCATTATCTTCATGATCATAAACCAGAGGATATGGTGACTTAACGTTATGTTTTCCAGCTTCTATTTCATTCTCATAATCATCTGTATGTCTTGTCTTATTCTCAACCTGAGGGGTCAACTTAGCTTCCTTAGGAAGTTTCTTCATATAACGAGTTGTATTATAGATAACCCTGACTGCCCCAGACTCCAGCGGTTTGTCTGCGATCACCTCATAAGATGAGTTAACATTCGGAATTTCAAATTTTACCTTATCATCTCCGGACGGTTCCGGAAGAACCTCATTTTCGTCCCTGTCATTAGATGTACAACTCCAGACAATCTCCTTGCCATAATACTCACCTTCTAAACTTGCCCTCTTTGGTACTTCCACAGTATATGCTTCCCCATGGCCTACATACTGTCTCTTAATCGCCTCTCTTTTGGTCAGGTTCAGTGGATCCAACACTTCAATCAGATGAAAACTTCCCTCTACACTGAAATGTCTTCCTGCCAGCCCAACCTGAGAAGAAAGTCCTGTCAAACGATCAAAATAATTTTCGATTCTGTCTGGATTCAGTGGGTTTGGCTGTGAGAAATAATAGACAGATACATCTTTCCCGTTTTTCAGGACAGGAATATACCATGTACCATCGTTGTCCTTATAAGGGTGCTGTACAAACACACGGCTGTCTGTCGCATAACCAAACAGAATCTTCTCTTTCTGATCTGCGCCGGGCTCCAGCTTGCTCGGAGTGAAACCAAACTCACTGTAAATTTTAGAAATCGTATCATCTGGTGTAGCTCGCAAATAATAACGACTGGCTCGGCCACTGTTTGCTTTGATTATGTAATGCTGCTCAGCATTAATATTTTTTATCAGCTTATAATGTCCATCGATAAATACATAAAAACTAATATTTGCTTCTTTTGTTGCTGCCGGTTTTTCTGTATTATCAGGAACAATCACATATGGACGTACTGCATCATCTGGCTTAATAGTAAAGCTCATGGTATGCTTTGCTTCATTTTTACTCCATGTAACTTCTGAAAGAGTACCATCTTCCTTTCTGCATTCCCAGTTTATATCCTGCGTTTGTTCTTCTACACGCGGCTTTGTACTAACTGTTCTTGTAAGTGTTGACTTTCTTGCAACAAAATCAATTGCCGGAAGATCACGCAAAGCTGTTTCGCTGTAAACCTGTCCATCTTCATCCTGTACTGTCACACTGTAAAAACCGTTATATCTATTATCGTCGTGTTCGAATAAGGTCTTTGCACTCATGGTATCAATTTTTTCTCCATTTGGCAGGTAATACACATCCATCGGCTCTCCGGACTTTCCTATATAAATACATTCATGACCTTCTATCGTGTATTTCCCTGCATTATGGATTGTATCGTAATCTCTCTTGGAATAATAAAAACGCTCTTTTGCTTCATTTTGAATAGAACCATCGTAATGAAATTTTTCAAAATGCTTTTTTAACTCATCATTAGAAATATAATAATAAACTGTTCCCGGCTTTGTTGTAGTATCTTTTATAACAGGAATTTCTTCGTTTAGAACATTATATCTCTCATTATTTACAAAAGTATAGAATTTAATGTTCAAGGTTGCTGGTGCAAAAGTGTTGCATGCAACCGTATATGGTTGCTCTATCTTTCCAATAGAAAAGGTTAGTTTATCGCCCTGTTTCACCGGAGAAATTGTTTTATTTTCATCCTCACTGGCACAAAGCCAGTCGCTTTCCTTCGTATCTCCAGGATCAACGGAAATTGTGACCGCAGAATCTTTCTTATAGTAACTCACAGTTCGATTTCCATCCGGATTGATCACTGTAACTGAATAGAAACTGTTCTTATTCTGCTTAATCTGGTCTGAATTATTATCCGGAATTTTTTCGCCATCAGATGCTCCTTTTGGCATATAATAAACGTCTGTTGGTACAGTTGCTTCCTGCTTGTCCAGGTTATAAGATACATATTGCTGTCCTTTATAAGTTACCACTGTCGCCTGTGCTAATGTCTTCTCACCACGGACTGTATATGGAAAATAATTTCCGGACTGTGTTTCCTCTGCATTCAAGCCGAACTCTCTATAAATCTCAGCAAGATCACTGACAGATAAATAGCATCTGCCCTGACGGTTCCATTTATACACCTTTTTCAGAGAATCAGCCGGCAGCTTTCGAACCTCATTGTCTGCATATATATAAAACTGAATGTCAAAGGCTGTCTGATCCGCTCTCTGGATCACATAAGACTGTGTGATCTTTCCGATTGTGAACCTCGTCTGGTTCCCTGATTCCCGTATACCATCTATCACCTTATCGTCTGTTCCCATACAGGTCCATTCGATCTGGTCTGTCTGGTCCGACAATTGGGGATTAAAATCAGCCACAGCTTCTTCCACTACAGTTCCTGTTAATGCATAACGAATCCGATCCTGCCCTTCTCCCTTTACCTCTACGGAATAAAACGAATTGTCCTTTTTTACAGAATCTTTTAAATTTAATGCAACGCCTTTTCCATTTGGAAGGTAGTAAACATCTACCGCTTCCCCTTGTTTATTCTGTCCATAATTGTAAGAAACATATGTCTTTCCGGATTCTGTGTCTGTATAAACTTTTCCGTATTCTATCCCGCTTTTTCCCCGGTATGCAGACACAAACTTCTCATCTGCAACAGGATTCTGCCCATCACTTCCTTTTACAAATCCAAATTCTTCATATATCAGGAGCAGGTCCTCAATGGAAACACCATGATAGGTAGTTCTTCCGTCTTTCCATGTTGCAATGCCGGTAATGTCATTATGCTGAAGCTTTACCTTGTTTCCATCAATAATGACATAGAAATCAATATCAAATCCTTCGGAAATCTCCTGAAGTTTCGGTGATTCCTCTTGTGCAATCTGCTCCTCGAAGGCTTTTTCTTCTTCTGAAAGCTCTCCCTGGGATGGAGTAATTTCTTCCTCCGGAATCTCTTCTAATGGCGGGGTGATTTCCTCTCCAGGAGTCTCTTCTGATGGCGAAGTATTTTCTTCTTTCGACGTCTCTTCCGACAATGATGTACTTTCCTCCGGAATAAAATCTTCTGTGCGCATTTCACCCTCTTGAGTACTATTTATATTTGGAATATTCTCTTCTTCCACTGAAACTGCCAAAACTGTCGTTCCTGCGCTATTCATGCATAAAACCAATAAAAGTGTCCAGGCTATCCATCTTAGCCATCTCTTTTTCCTCTTCACACAAATTCCTCCTAAAAACATATTTTCATTTTCTTAGCTATCTGCCTTTTTTATCCATTCCTTCTGCATTGCCGCTGCTATAAAGCACTGCAATAGTTTTTTTGAAAATACACCACATTCACCGTTGGCAATCATTCTTATGGCTTCTTCATGCTTTAATTTTCTTTTATAGGGGCGTACACTGACCAATGCATCATAAGCATCCACAAGGCCTACTACCTGAGCACAAAGTGGTATTTCATCACCTTTTAGTCCATCCGGGTAACCAGAACCATCATATCTTTCATGGTGATATCTGCATATTTCATAGCTATACTTATTAAGTTTTTCTGTCGTAGCTCCTCGTGGAAACCGCAATGTCATCTCTGCCCCTGTAAGAGGATGCTGCTTTACAATTCCCATCTCATCAGCTGTTAATTTACCGTTTTTGTTCAATATCTCTATCGGCACACGGATTTTTCCAATATCATGAATTGGAGACAGATGAGAGACATTTTCTATTTCTTCCTCTGTAATCCCATACTCCGGATAGTTTTTCTGTAGTTGAAGATACACTTGTTTTGTATAAAAACAGATATCCTCCTGATGTTCTGTTTCTATAAGATTATTGTGATTCAACACTGCAGCCAGAAGCGAAACCATTTTCCAATACTGTTTTGTCTCATCCTGTGCTTTTTGTCTTAATTCCCGTTCCATATTTACAATTGTGTTAGGAATAACTTTTGCATTATGGAATGTAATAACAGCAGTTTTCTCATTTTCATCCACAAATCTTTTTACTTCCATCCAAACATAAGTCTCTGAGTTTTTCTCGCTTCTTCTTTGATAAACGATATCTTCTTCTGAACAGCCCTTTTTCAAATGCTCTGTCAACGAATCGCTTTTCAAAAATTCCTGAAGTTTTTCACAATCTTTTTCACATACATATTTTTCACAATATACTTTCAGAAAATCATCATATGTTCCTGCATTTTTTACATCATCATAAATCCCCCTGTTATGAGAATAGATACATTCATAACTGTTTTCCGCTAAATTAACTTTCAGAATGATATAAAATCGCCCAAAATATTCATCTTTCCCCGGTCTGATAATATCAGAGATTTTCACATTTTCTAATCGGTTATTGTAAGTGTTCTGTAAGTCCAATAAGACTTGATGTACTTTACAGCAATCCGTATAGTTTCTGGAGCAAAATCCATCCTTTTCAAGACAGCGACTGATTGCCATTGTTGATTCCATACATGATATGACATCAAATAAAGAAATCTTTTCTGGATTTTTGGCAAGGGCATATCCTCCACTGATACCTTCAGAAGCTGAAATAATCTTCTCTTTTTTTAACTGCTTTGTGATTTTGGGAATATAGCTCTCCGGAATCTTTAATTCAGAAGCTAATTTTGCCGTTGTAACCCTGTGCTTTTTTATTGCCAAATAACAGACAATCCTGATTGCATAATCCGTTGTATTGGTAAGCTGCATAGGTGCTCACCTCTCTCTCTTTTCTTTATGCTGACCAGATGATACTCCTGGTACATCATCGTTAGTTTCTGAGTATCATCCAGTTTAATTGCAATCACACCATCCGTACTATAGTAAATGGTGCCATTATATTTTCCGATGTATACACAGTTCTTTCCATCTACTTTTGCACTCTTAAACTCGAAATGTCGGCCTTCTATAGATAGCTCTTTATGATCCGCAATTGCTCCAAATTGAATGACAGAAGGTGCTCCTGTAATTGGATTTCCATTGACATCTACATACTCTACTCTATTTGTTGAGGCTTCTTCTCCATTCTCGGCAACCGCCAGTAATTCTTCCTCCAGACTCTGTACAGACATTTGTTCCGGTGCATTCAGATCTGTTATCTGGTCTGCGGAATCCTCTGTTTCAGACTGTTCTCCTATATCAATCGTTTCTTCTGTCTCAGACTGCTGCTCACTTACTGGCTTCATTTCCCTATCTGTGTCTGATGCTTCAACTACTACATTTAAGGATAAAAAACATATAGAAAGAATCAAAATCCAAGAACATAAAATTTTTAAGTATTTTTTCCATATATTATGCCTCATCTTGTGATTCTCCCTTATTTCTTTTCTGCTTTTTATGGATTAAAACGCTTAGACAAATCAGTGAACCAAACAGCAATAAGAAATATCCCATAACAGGACTGTCATCTCCAGTCTTTACACTATTGATCTTTCCTGATTCATCTGAATTGGACGGACCAGATGGTTGTGACGGGTTTGAGGGGTGTGTTGGATTTAGCTTCTCTTCTCCAATATAACTATTCTTAAAAGAGATTGCTTCTATTTTCTCCCCCTTCTCATTTGCTACAATTGTGACAACTTTTAACTGATTCGATTCATTATAGTAAGCCTCGACAGTCACATAGTCCCTGTTTTGCTCACATCTATAATCATCCTTTTTTTCTGTCGTCTGATAAATGTTATAATGATACTGTCCTGCTGTTTTTACATTCAGTATAATCTCTGTTGCTGCATTCTTTTCCATTGTCCAGGAATACTGCATATTGCAGCTTCCGGCGGGCATTGGTGCGTCGCTTTGATCTGTTGTCATAATATAAGAAAATTCATCTGCAATGCCTTCCACTTCACTGTCAAAAATCTGTCTCACCGGAATTTTTACTACAGTACAATTATCAGATGCAAAAGCTGATATCTGCATGCTCAGAAAAAGGAGCATAGTCACCAATATGATAGTTACTTTTTTTAAATCAAGGATTTTCATGTTTTTTCTTTCCCTTCTTCATTTTTCTATCTACTATCAATAGTACGATAATAAGCAAAAGTATCCAGTAAATAGCCGGCACCTGAATCATCATTTCTTTAAATTCATCAATTCCCGTTCCCAGATTCTTGGCTTTCTCTTTCTCAGGATAGACCTGATCCGTAAGCCTTCCTACTAATATATTTCTTCCATTTGTCATCTCTGAAGTACATGTTATCAGAAGAACCAAATGGTCATTTTCCGTAAGTTCAAAGTTTCTTTTATATAAAGCATTGTCTGATATTTCCTGCAGACACGCCTGTTTTGCTTCCGGTTCCTCTGAACTGACACTGAACAGCCGTTCATTATAAGCATCTGCCTGGATCAATGCATAAAATTCAATTCCATGATCTTTTCCATCAAAAAAAAGATTTCCGTGTGGATGTTCGTCAAAATACTCCTTATCTGTGAATAGCCCCACATCTCCAAACATCATGTGTTTTTCCATATGGTGTCCATAAATCATATTGTTAAAATCGGAAAAATCCGGTTTGTTTGCACAGTGCAAAAATATGGAACCACTTAAAGAATACTTGCCTTCGGCATCCGTATTCATATAAGTATCATCATCTTCTGCCTGAAGCAGCGGATAATTAACGTTTGTTTCATTTATTCGAATCCAGCCAAT
>OGEH01001147.1_pt1 | contig 11538 bp, 14 predicted proteins | sample 1570681 | NCBI WGS metagenome assembly OGEH01 (sample SAMEA2582126, study PRJEB24529) | metagenome | biome: Human gut stool | place: China | collected 2011 | reverse complement strand
AAACAAAATGTTTAACCAAAACCTATAGGAGATTAAGATTATGATGCAAAAGTGCTTAACCTCATTTAGTTTGAATGAAGAAAATGGTTCTTTCTTGCAGGACATGGAACAATTGTTTGGAATGAAGATATCCTTAAATCAGGATGATCCGCTTTATGATGCTTATGAGACACTTACGGATTTTTATCTGGAGAGGAAATTATGAGCTTGGGCCCAGGACGATTAACTCCACTCCATAGAGTATTTATAAATAGAAGGGAGGTCAGGCCATTAATAGCTGAGTTCCTTTCTGGTGCGATTGCTTGGTCAGATCCAAAGTTGTCTTCTTTAAAGAATAATATAAGGTTATCTTTAAGGGCTCAGCAGTGTGGTTGTTGCGTTTTTTGTCGTAGAGTTATAAAGGAGGAACGTAGAAATACGACGGAGGATATTGAGCATTTTCTTGACAAATCAAAGCCTTTGTATAAAAAATGGGCTTTTCATCCAATGAATTTATCTATTGCATGTCACTCATGTAACATGGTTAAAAGTAGAACGGAAATGGGGGATGAGAATGTGCGGCGTTCCCAATACTTAGTTCCTGGTATCGGTGTATTTAGATGGTTGCATCCATATTTCGATGATTATCATGAAAATATTAGAATTGAGAATGGCTGGGTGTATCATATTATTGATGGAGCCCCGAATTATAATGGTGCGAAGAATCTAATTCAAGAATGTGGGTTGTCATCTATAGCCATTATAGAAAGAAATGTCGAAAATTTTAAATTAAAATGTGAGAGGTTACTAAACTTAGCTATTGCGTGTACCGCTAAAGGCCAGAATGTACGGGCGCAGAAATTACAGCGTGCTTTGCGGGAATATATGCAAATAAAAAGATTTGATTTTTAAATTCTTACAAAGTAGTTAGCTAATCTTTCTTCCCTGCAATATCCATCAATCGAGCCTAAGCTGCTGCTTGAGCACGCATTCCCGAAAGTGTGGGTCTAAAGCTGTGTACATTTCCCTGAATATTTAGAGACAGGAGAATGGATGTAAGCAATTTGTCTTCAACTTCCCACGGGGCTTCAACAGGTATCCAGTGAACCTTGGCATTCTCCTCCATCCAATGGTCAAGCCACTGCTCGCCTGGGTGAGTAAATGTCATTCTGGAGCCGGATCCAACCCGGCGAAGGAGAAAACTACTTTCTCCACTGAGCAACACACCGAGTGTGCGTCGAAGCGTTGAGCCTGCGGCATTGCCGCTGAAATGCGTTTTGAGACGCTTTCGTAAATTCGAGCGGCTGTTGGGTTTCCCGCGCTTGTCGGGAGAAATGGTGACGTAGAGAAGCGTGTAACCTTCTGCTGTGATGTATCCTTCTATTGGCACTCCAGGGGGAATTTCTTTAAACCACCAAAAGTAAACCCCGTTCACTGCAGGGACAGGCGTTGGCCTGCTCATGACTTCTGTTCTGCTGTAGGTCTTCTCTGGGTGAAAGTCGAACATGTGCTTTCCTTGCTGATTTTTTTCGATTGTATTCATTTGTCGTCTGGATGCGATGACTTTGAAGGGGAGGGCAGGGGAAAAATTAGAGGGAAGTTTGTCGGCTTAATTCGACAAGTTTTTGCGTTGCCGCCATTTTGTCCCCACCAACACTTAGGCAACACTCTAACTTACTGATTTTAAATGCCAAGAATTTCAGACAACAAAAAACCCATCAACCTTGAACCGAAGTGGCAAGGGTGAGCAGCACGTTGGCGATAGCGTAAGTGCCAGCATAGCCGAGTGCGGGAATGTTGCTGCGCGCGGTATCGCTGATAATTTCCATCGCCGGGGCGCAGGTGCGCGCGCCCATCATCGCGCCGAACAGCATCGCGCGGTTCATGCGTAGCACATAGGCGCCGAACAGGAAGCAGATCACCACCGGCACCAGGCTGACGATAAGACCGGCGGCCAGCATTTGCCCGCCAATGGCGCCCAGACCGTTATTAATACCCGCGCCGGCGCTCAGGCCAACCCCGGCCATAAACACCATCAGGCCGAACTCCTTGACCATGTTCAATGCGCCCTGCGGGATATAGCCGAAGGTCGGATGGTTGGCGCGCAGGAAGCCAAGCATAATGCCGGCGAACAGCAGGCCGGCGGCGTTACCGATGCCGAAGCTGAACGAGCTGAACTGGAAGGTGATCATGCCGATCATCAGGCCGACGATAAAGAAGGCGCAGAAAGCCAGCAGATCGGTCACCTGGCTATGAATCGAAATAAAGCCGATGCGGTCAGCGACGGTTTTTACGCGGCGGGCGTCGCCGCTCACCTGCAGCACGTCGCCTTTATTGAGCACCACGTTATCGTCGATTGGCATCTCAATCTGGCTGCGGATCACCCGGTTTAAGAAACAGCCGTGATCGGTCAGCTTCAGCTGCGCCAGGCGGCGGCCGACGGCGTTATGATTCTTAACCACAATCTCTTCGGTGACGATACGCATATCGAGCAGGTCGCGGTCAAACACCTCTTTACCGTTACGGAAGCTTGGGTCGAGGCGGGCATGGGCGTCCGGGTAGCCAACCAGCGCGATATCGTCGCCCATCTGCAGTACCGCGTCGCCATCCGGGTTCGCCAGGATACCGTTACGACGAATACGCTCGATATAGCAGCCGGTCTGGCGGTAAATCCCCAGCTCACGAAGATTTTTGCCGTCCGCCCACGCGACCAATTCCGGGCCGACGCGGTAGGCGCGGATAACCGGCAGATAGACTTTACGCTTGGAGTCGGTATCCAGACCGCGCTCGCGGGCGATCTGCTGGGCGCTGGTCTGCAGATCCTGATGCTGCAGCTTCGGCATATAGCGCGCGCCGACGATCAGGCTCACCAGACCAACCAGATAGGTCAGGGCATAGCCGAGGCTCAGATGGTCAAGCGACTGCGCCAGCTGATCGCTGGGCAGGCCAAAGTGGCGTAGGGTATCGCCAGCGCCCACCAGCACCGGGGTGGAGGTCATAGCGCCCGCCAGCATCCCGGCGGTCAGGCCGATGTCCCAGCCAAACAATTTGCCCAGCCCCATAGCGATTAACATCGCGCTGGCCACCATCACCAGCGCCAGCATCAGATAGTTTTTGCCGTCGCGGAAAAAAATCGAAAAAAAGTTGGGGCCCGCTTCGACGCCGACGCAGAAAATAAACAGCATAAAGCCAAGATTTAGCGCATCTGTGTTAATGGCGAAGTGCTGCTGACCTAATAATAAAGAAACGACTAAAACGCCAATGGAATTACCAAGTTGTACTGACCCGAGGCGAAGTTTCCCCAGGCAAAGACCCAGTGCGAGTACAACAAACAATAACAGGATGTAATTCCCGTTTAACAAATCTGCGACGTTTATATTCACGAAAGCCAACTTCTCGTTTACTAGTAAGTTGTTGAAGGAAATGGTTTTTTGGTCTAAGGTTGCTCAAGCGTTCGCACTATGCCGAACGTTATTCTGGCATCCCGTTAATACCGATAAAACAGTGCCGCTAGTTTAATCTTTCCTGGTTGCTGCGGCTAGTCACAATCGTTTTACTCTGACGGGAGCGTTATAAGCATGGACTGCCAGAATGCTATTTCTGACTGGATGAAGTGAAAGATAGTTAGAGGCGAAATCAGGAGGATATCGTGAAATCTGAGCGCGCGTGGGCCGGTATAATTTGTGGGTTCTTTCTGTTTATTGTGGTCTGTTTATCGCTGTTGCTGCATATGAAAGGGGCTTTTCGGCAAACGGGCAACCCCGAGCTTGGACTGCTGTTCTTTGTGCTACCTGGCGCCGTGGCGAGCTGTTTATCCCCCGGAAGGCGCGTCATACGTCCGCTGATTGGCGCCATGCTGGCGGCACCGGTTTGTCTGGTGGTGATGCGGATGTTCTTTATTACTCATCGATCGTTTTGGCAGGAACTGGCGTGGCTTTTTAGCGCGGTCTTCTGGTGCGCGCTCGGGGCGCTATGCTTTTTATTTATTTGCGTCTGGCTGGACGCCAGACGCAGGCACTCAACGGAAGAGTGAAGTCTCTCAGGCAAACAGGCCGAGATTTTCCTTCGCCCAGGCTTCGAAATCCGTGCAGCCGCCGATGTGTTTCTGATCGACGAAAATCTGCGGTACGGTTTCTACCGGCTTACCGACGGTTTTTTCCAGATCGGCTTTGCTGATGCCTTCCGCGTGGATATCAATGTAGCGATAGCTGAAGTCATCGCGCTCGGTGCTCAGTTTCTCAGCCAGTTCTTTAGCGCGAACGCAGTACGGGCAACCTGGGCGACCAAAAATAACGGTAAACATGCTTCTCTCCTTAAATCTCAGCCGGATGGCGAATGTGGCTATGATGCCGCGTTCCGTTAGCAAGGGGAAGAAGGTTTTACCTTTTATAGCGATGGTTGCGGGTTATGCTTGATCAATATCATCTGCTGCAAGACCCTATACAGATGCGCCAGCGATGCGCTGTGCGCGGCATGAGTATATTGAGGAGCGTTATGCGATCGCCTGCCGCATTACCCAAAAGTATTCTGATTGTTGAGCTCGTCGGCATGGCGCTGCTGACGTTGGCCTGGCTGTCATTAAACCAGTATGTTCAGCTGCCTGCGCCATTTGCCAGCCCGACGGCGGCGCTCATCATGATCTTTGCCGGGATCCTGCTGATGATCCCGGCGGCGATAGCCTTAATGTGGCGAATAGCGAAAATTGTCGCGCCGCAGTTGACCGATAATAAGACCTCATCTTCTACCCCGTCCGAACGAGAAAAACACCATGACGCCGACCATTGATCTGCTGCGTAACCACCGTTCCATCCGCCATTTTACCGACGCGCCGATTAGCGACCAACAGCGTGAGGCGATCATTGCCGGGGCGCAAGGGGCTTCCAGCTCCAGCTTTTTACAATGTACCTCGATTATTCGCATTACCGACCCGCAGATGCGTGAGCAGCTGGTTGAGTTGACCGGCGGCCAGCAGCACGTGGCGCAGGCGGCGGAGTTTTGGGTATTCTGCGCCGATTTCAACCGCCACCTGCAAATTTGCCCGCAAGCGCAGTTGGGGCTGGCTGAACAGCTGCTGCTGGGCGTCGTCGACACCGCGCTAATGGCGCAGAATGCCTTAATCGCCGCGGAATCTTTGGGATTAGGCGGCGTCTATATTGGCGGCCTGCGTAATAACATTGACGCGGTAACCGAGCTGCTGCAGCTGCCGAAACACGTGTTGCCGCTGTTTGGCCTGTGCCTTGGCTGGCCTGCTGACGACCCGCAGGTTAAGCCGCGTATTCCGCCTGCGATGCTGGTGCATGAGAATCACTACCAGCCGCTTGATCAACAGGTGCTGGCGCAGTATGACGAACAGCTGGCGGACTATTATCTGACGCGCGGCAGCAATACCCGCCGCGATACCTGGAGCGATCATATCCGCCGCACCATCATCAAAGAGAGCCGGCCGTTTATTCTCGATTATTTGCATAAACAGGGCTGGGCAACGCGCTGATTCCCTATACACTTCAACCTGCAAACGCAGAGTGCTGGCCGCCAGTTATTTTCTAAGAGGTGTTGGGTGAAAATCGCTATATTATCCCGGGATGGAACGCTTTATTCTTGCCGCCGCTTGCGTGAAGCCGCGCAAAAACGCGGGCATCAGGTCGAGATCCTCGATCCGCTCTCCTGCTATATGAGCGTCAGCCCGGTTGCCTCCTCGATTCACTACAAAGGGCGACAGTTGCCCCATTTTGATGCAGTCATTCCGCGTATTGGCACGGCGATCACCTATTACGGCACCGCCGCGCTGCGGCAGTTCGAACTGCTGGGCAGCTATCCGCTAAACGAGTCGGTGGCGATTACCCGCGCCCGCGATAAGCTGCGCTCGCTGCAGTTGCTGGCGCGTCAGGGAATCGATCTACCGGTCACCGGTATTGCTCACTCGCCGGACGACACCAGCGATCTGATCGCCATGGTCGGCGGCGCGCCGCTGGTGGTGAAGTTAGTGGAGGGGACGCAGGGGATCGGTGTGGTGCTGGCGGAAACGCGACAGGCGGCGGAAAGCGTGATTGACGCCTTCCGGGGCCTCAATGCGCACATTCTGGTGCAAGAATATATCGCTGAGGCAAAAGGGTGCGATATCCGCTGCCTGGTGGTTGGCGATGAGGTGGTGGCGGCGATTGAACGGCGGGCGAAGGAGGGCGATTTTCGCTCTAACCTGCACCGCGGCGGCGTCGCCACTACGGCCACGCTTAGCGATCAGGAGCGGGAGATGGCGATTAAAGCGGCGCAAACGCTGGGTCTGGACGTGGCAGGCGTGGATATCCTGCGCGCCCACCGCGGTCCGCTGGTGATGGAAGTTAACGCCTCGCCGGGGCTGGAAGGGATTGAAACCACCACTCACGTCGATATTGCCGGACGTATGATCGCGTGGATCGAACGTCAGGCAACGCCTGGATATTGTCTAAAAATGGGAGGGTAGCGTCACTTCGTTATCCTTTCATGGAATGCGACGCATTTTTTGCGTAAGCTATGCGTCGTTTTTTATCCAGCAAGAGGTCACAGGCACTATGGATTCACTGGTCGTTCCGGGTCTTGATACATTACGTCATTGGCTCGACGAGTTAGGCATCAGTTTTTTTGAGTGCGACTCCTGCCAGGCGTTGCACCTGCCGCATATGCAGAATTTCGACGGTATTTTCGATGCCAAAATCGACCTGCTGGACAACGTGGTGTTGTTTTCGGCGCTGGCGGAAGTGAAGCCCTCTGCGCTGCTGCCGCTATCGGCGGACCTGTCGGCGATTAACGCCAGTTCGCTGACCGTAAAAGCGTTCCTTGATATTCAGGATGATAACCTGCCGAAGCTGGTGGTCTGCCAGGCGCTGCCCGTTGGAGCGGGCGTCACCCTCGAACAGTTTGCCTGGTTCTTCCGCCAGAGCGAAGAGCAGGTCTCGATGGTCATTCTGGAAGCCGGCGCCAATCAACTGCTGTATAAAGCGGAAGAGCAGGAAGAAGAGGCCGCAGCCGAAGAAGTGCAATACCATTTTCTGCACTAATTAATAAAAGCAGCCGCTGCGATGGCGGTTGCTTATTTATTCTGTCTCAAACCCGTCTTTAAAGAATTATTCACTGCTGTTTTAGCGCTTCGCTTTTATCTCGTAGACCTTTATTGGTTGGAAATATGATCCAGGGCGTTTTTTTGCCTGGGCTATATCCTCTTATTCTGGCTACAGTTATTCTGGCGAGGCGTCCTTTTGCGGGCAGCCAATCAGGGAGAGGTTTCCTCTCCTTATCTCAGGCAATGAAAAATATGCATGATTCTTGCATGCGTTCAGGTTCGTCTATTGCGTCCGTGAATTAACGGGCCTTGAGAAGGAAACAGAGATATGACCGCCTTGGGTAAAAAATGGTTAACAGGTGTGATTACGGGTGCGCTGATGGCCTTTTCTGCCGGCTCGCTCGCAGCGGAACAAAAAACGCTGCACGTTTATAACTGGTCTGATTATATTGCGCCGGACACGGTTGCCAATTTTGAAAAAGAGACCGGTATTAAAGTGGTGTATGACGTATTCGATTCCAACGAAGTGCTGGAAGGTAAATTAATGGCCGGCAGCACCGGGTTCGATCTGGTGGTGCCGTCGGCAAGCTTCCTTGAACGCCAGCTGGCGGCCGGGGTATTCCAACCGCTGGATAAAAGCAAACTGCCGAACTGGAAAAACCTCGACCCGAAAGTTTTACAGCTGGTGGCGCGTCACGATCCCGATAATAAATATGCGATGCCATACATGTGGGCGACCACCGGCATCGGCTATAACGTCGATAAAGTGAAAGCGGCGCTGGGTAAAGACGTACCGTTGAACAGCTGGGATCTGGTGCTCAAACCGGAAAACCTTGAGAAGCTGAAAAGCTGCGGCGTCTCCTTCCTTGATGCCCCCGAAGAGATTTTCTCGACGGTGCTGAACTATCTCGGCAAAGATCCAAACAGCACCAAAGCCGATGATTACACCGGACCGGCAACCGATCTGCTGCTGAAGCTGCGGCCCAATATCCGTTACTTCCACTCTTCGCAATATATCAATGACCTGGCAAACGGTGATATTTGCGTCGCTATCGGCTGGGCGGGCGATGTCTGGCAGGCGGCGAACAGGGCGAAAGAGGCAAAGAACGGCGTCAATATCTCCTACTTTATTCCGAAAGAGGGGGCGCTGGCCTTCTTTGATGTCTTCGCCATGCCGGCGGATGCCAAAAATAAAGACGAAGCCTATCAGTTCCTGAACTATCTGCTGCGTCCGGAGGTTATTGCCCATATCAGCGATCACGTCTACTACGCTAACGGCAACAAAGAGGCGACGCCGCTGGTCAGCGCCGACATCCGCAACAATCCGGCGATTTACCCGCCAGAGGATGTCTTCGCCAAGCTGTTTACCCTCAAGGTGCAGGATCCGAAGATTGACCGCGTGCGCACCCGCGCGTGGACCAAAGTGAAAAGCGGAAAATAACGCCGTCAGGCCCGGTTCGCCGGGCCTGTAAAGGTCTGACCTGCTGTTCGCTGGCGGACATAGAACTGAAGAATGTATGGCAACCGGGCCATACGGTGATTGTATTTGCCGGAGAGCACCCGAGTGAATGACGCAATGCCCCGCCCACAGGCGAAAGCCCCCAAAGCGCTGACCCCGCTGCTGGAAATCCGTAATTTAACCAAATCCTTCGATGGGCAACACGCCGTCGATGATGTCAACCTCACTATTTATAAAGGCGAAATATTTGCCTTACTGGGCGCGTCCGGCTGCGGGAAATCGACGCTGCTACGTATGCTGGCAGGTTTTGAGTTGCCCACCGCCGGGCAGATTGTGCTGGATGGCGTCGATCTGGCGCGCGTGCCGCCGTATCAGCGGCCGATCAATATGATGTTTCAGTCTTACGCGCTATTTCCCCACATGACGGTGGAGCAAAATATCGCCTTTGGTCTTAAGCAGGACAAGCTACCGAAGGCGGAGATTAACGCCCGCGTCCAGGAGATGCTGGCGTTGGTGCATATGCAGGAGTTCGCCAAACGCAAGCCGCACCAGCTCTCCGGCGGCCAGCGTCAGCGCGTGGCGCTGGCGCGTAGCCTGGCGAAGCGGCCGAAATTACTGCTGCTTGATGAACCGATGGGCGCGTTGGATAAAAAACTGCGCGACCGGATGCAGCTTGAGGTGGTGGATATTCTTGAGCGCGTCGGCGTCACCTGCGTGATGGTCACCCATGACCAGGAAGAGGCGATGACCATGGCGGGCCGTATCGCCATCATGAACCGCGGTAAGTTCGTGCAGATCGGCGAGCCGGAGGAGATCTATGAACATCCGACGACTCGCTATAGCGCCGAGTTTATCGGCTCGGTAAACGTCTTCGAAGGACTGGTCAAAGAGCGGCTGGAAGATGGCCTGGTACTGAATGCGCCGGGGCTTGTTCATCCGCTGAAAGTCGATCCGGATGCCTCGGTGGTGGATAACGTGCCGGTCTGGGTGGCGCTGCGTCCGGAGAAAATCATGCTCTGCGACGAACCGCCGGCGGACGGCTTTAACTTTGCGGTAGGCGAGGTTATCCATATTGCCTACCTCGGCGATCTGTCTATCTATCATGTCCGTCTGAAAAGCGGGCAGATGATCAGCGCGCAGCTGCAAAATGAGCATCGCCATCGCAAAGGAATGCCGACCTGGGGTGATGAAGTTCGCTTGTGCTGGGATGCCGATAGCTGTGTTGTTCTGACGGTGTAAGGAGAGGACGATGAGCACATTAGAACCTCCAGCCGGCGGCAAAAAGCCCGGCGGTTTTGCCCTGTGGCTGGCGCGCCAGCAGATGGCTCACGGGCGTAAGCTGGTGATTGCGCTGCCGTATCTGTGGTTAATCCTGCTGTTTTTACTGCCATTCCTGATCGTTTTTAAAATCAGTCTGGCCGAAATGGCGCGGGCGATCCCGCCCTATACCGAGTTACTGTCGTGGGCCGACGGTCAACTGACGTTGACGCTCAACCTCGGCAATTTCCTGCAACTGACCGACGATCCGCTGTACTTTGAGGCTTATCTGCAGTCGTTGCAGGTGGCGGCAATTTCCACCTTTTGCTGTCTGCTATTGGGCTATCCGCTGGCGTGGGCGGTGGCGCATAGTAAACCGTCGACGCGCAATATCCTGCTGCTGTTGGTGATATTACCTTCGTGGACCTCGTTCCTCATTCGCGTTTACGCCTGGATGGGGCTGCTGAAAAGCAACGGGGTGCTCAATAACTTCCTGTTGTGGCTTGGAGTTATCGATCAACCGCTGGAGATTTTGCATACCAACCTGGCGGTGTACATCGGTATCGTTTACGCCTACCTGCCGTTCATGGTGCTGCCGATTTATACCGCGCTGACGCGTATCGACTATTCGCTGGTGGAAGCGTCGCTGGATCTCGGCGCCAGGCCGTTAAAAACCTTCTTCCAGGTGATTGTTCCGTTAACGAAAGGCGGCATTATCGCCGGTTCGATGCTGGTGTTTATTCCGGCGGTGGGCGAGTTCGTGATCCCGGAACTGCTCGGCGGGCCTGACAGCATTATGATTGGCCGCGTGCTGTGGCAGGAGTTCTTTAATAACCGCGACTGGCCGGTAGCATCGGCGGTGGCGATTGTGATGTTGCTGTTGCTGATCGTGCCGATCATGTGGTTCCACAAGCATCAGCAAAAACAGATGGGGGATCATGGATGAATGACTTACCGGTAGTACGTTCGCCATGGCGGATTCTGATCCTAGTGCTCGGTTTTACCTTCCTGTATGCGCCGATGCTGATGCTGGTTATCTATTCATTTAACAGTTCGAAGCTGGTGACGGTATGGGCGGGGTGGTCGACGCGCTGGTATAGCGAGCTGTTTCATGATGACGCGATGATGAGCGCGGTGGGGTTAAGCCTGACCATTGCCGCCTGTGCGGCGACAGCGGCGGCGATCCTCGGCACGATTGCCGCGGTGGTGCTGGTGCGTTTTGGCCGTTTTCGCGGTTCCAACGGTTTTGCTTTTATGATCACCGCGCCGCTGGTGATGCCCGATGTGATTACCGGGTTGTCGCTGCTGCTGCTGTTTGTCGCGCTGGGGCATTCCATCGGCTGGCCATCGGATCGCGGCATGTTGACGATATGGCTGGCGCATGTCACCTTCTGTACCGCCTACGTGGCGGTGGTGATCTCTTCACGTCTGCGCGAGCTGGACAGGTCAATCGAAGAGGCGGCGATGGATCTTGGCGCCGCGCCGCTGAAGGTGTTTTTCGTGATAACCTTGCCGATGATTATGCCCGCGGTCATTTCCGGCTGGCTGCTGGCGTTTACCTTGTCTCTTGATGACCTGGTGATTGCCAGCTTCGTTTCCGGGCCAGGGGCGACGACGCTGCCGATGCTGGTCTTCTCCAGCGTGCGGATGGGCGTTAACCCGGAAATTAACGCCCTGGCGACCTTAATCCTCGGTGTGGTGGGAATTGTCGGTTTTATCGCCTGGTATTTAATGGCTCGCGCAGAAAAGCAGCGAGTGCGCGATATCCAGCGTGCAAGAAGGGGCTGAACCCACTAAAATCGCTAAC
>OGEH01001146.1_pt1 | contig 11538 bp, 7 predicted proteins | sample 1570681 | NCBI WGS metagenome assembly OGEH01 (sample SAMEA2582126, study PRJEB24529) | metagenome | biome: Human gut stool | place: China | collected 2011 | reverse complement strand
CGTTGACGGGCATTGAAATATGTTAATGCCCTTGATAATAAAGTTTAAAAATAATTCTTTAATTATCAAATAGGTTAAATTTAACACCTGATAGATAACATCTATTATACAACACGAAATGAGATGTTATTATTTAGTTAACGAGTAAATTTGCTCATTTCATTTTAACCAGACATTTAGTTAAAGATTAAAAACAACGAGTTAACCCTGTCATTTGCTATTCGTTGGAAAATGAAATGTGGTATTTCCCGCTTAATTAATGTGGTTATTTAACATCGCCGCAAAAAATCGTGACCAATGTTGTTAATAACATCCGTTAGCTGAAGAGAGTATTCAGGAGTTCATATGAACAAGAAAAAACGCGCTGTCCCCGGTGTTCATCCCTATGATGGCCCAGCGGGTGGATGGGGTGCGTTAAAAGCGACCGCCATCGCCGTGCGTACGCAAATGGACGCGCTTGACGCCCCGGTCACGCTGCTGCGTACCAACCAGCCTGACGGTTTTGACTGCCCCGGCTGCGCCTGGCCGGATAAAGAACATAAATCAACCTTCCAGTTTTGTGAGAACGGCGCGAAGGCGGTTACCTGGGAAGCCACCAGCAAACGCGTGACGCCAGAGTTCCTCGCCGCCAATACCGTGACCTCACTGCTGGCGAAAAGCGACTTTGAACTGGAAGGTTACGGACGTATTACCCATCCCTTGTCTTACGATCGTGAGAGCGACACGCTGCGCCCGGTCTCCTGGGAAAGCGCGTTTGCCCGCATTGGCGAAGTATTACAGGGCATGCAGCCCGATGAAGTTGAGTTCTATACCTCCGGGCGCGCCTCTAACGAAGCGGCATATCTGTTCCAGCTTTACGCCCGCGAGTTCGGCACCAATAACTTCCCGGACTGCTCCAATATGTGCCACGAGGCGACCAGCGTCGGTCTGCCGCAATCGATCGGCATCGGCAAAGGCACGGTGTCTTTGGACGACTTTGATAAAACCGAACTGGTTATTTCCATCGGTCACAACCCAGGAACCAACCATCCGCGCATGATGGGCACGTTGCATGAACTGTCCCGCCGCGGTGTGCCGATTATCGTCTTTAACCCGCTGCGTGAAAGGGCGCTGGAACGTTTTGCCGACCCGCAGAACGTCATCGAAATGGCAACCTACAGTTCGACGAATATCGCCTCAACCTATTTCCAGGTGAAAGCGGGCGGCGATGCCGCGGCGCTGAAAGGGATCGCTAAAGCATTACTGGAGATCGAAGCGGACCAGGGCCAGGTGCTGGACCAGGCGTTTATTAACGAGCACACCCTGGGCTTCGAGGCTTTTGCCGAAGATTTACGTCAGACCAGCTGGCCGGAAATTGAGCGTGAGTCCGGATTAACCCGCGACGATCTGCAGCGCGTTGCCATTGCCTACGCCAAATCCAACGCCACTATCGTGACCTATGGCATGGGGATCACCCAGCATAACAAAGGCACCTCTAACGTCCGGTTGATTGCCGACCTTCTGCTGATGCGCGGCAATATCGGCAAACCGGGGGCTGGGATCTGCCCGCTGCGCGGTCACTCTAACGTGCAGGGCAACCGTACCGTCGGCATTACCGAAAAACCGAGTGCGGAGTTTCTGAATAACCTCGAAAGCGTGTTCGGTTTTGTCGCTCCACGCGGACATGGCCACGATGCGGTGAAAGCGCTGCAGGCAATGGTTGCCGGCGACGCGAAAGCGCTGATCTGTCTTGGCGGTAATTTCGCGGTGGCGATGCCGGATCATGAACGGGCGTTCCCGGCGATGCGTGGGCTGGATCTTAGCGTGCACATCGGCACCAAATTGAACCGTTCGCATCTGCTGGTGGCGAAAGAGACCTTTATTCTGCCTTGTCTGGGCCGCACTGAACTCGATATGCAGGAGAGCGGACGTCAGTCGATTACCGTGGAAGACTCGATGTCGATGGTCCATGCCTCATCCGGCAAATTGAAACCGGCCTCTGATCGTCTGCGCTCGGAACCGGCTATCGTCGCCGGGATGGCGGCGGCGACGCTGCCGAACAGTAAGATCGACTGGTTATCGCTGGTGGCTGATTACGACCGCATCCGCGATCTCATCGAGCAGACTATCCCCGGGTTCGAGGATTATAACGAACGTATTCGTCATCCGGGCGGTTTCCGTATGCCGCTGCCGCCAACCGAGCGGATCTGGCCGACGCCGACCGGCAAAGCGATGTTCTCGGTATTCAAAGGCGTCCATGAGAATTCCCGCGTTGACGGCGACGACGTGATGCGCCTGGTTACGCTGCGCAGTCACGATCAGTACAACACCACGATTTACGCGATGGACGATCGCTATCGCGGAGTGTTTGGCCGCCGCGATGTGCTGTTTATGAATGAGCAGGATATGGCCGAGCAGGGGCTGGAGCATGGCGACCGCGTCGATATTTTCACCGCGCTACCGAATAGCGATCTGCGCCTTGAGGATATCACCGTGGTTGCTTACAGCATCGCGCCGGGCACCGTGGGCGCCTATTATCCGGAAGCTAACGTTCTGGTGCCGCTGGATTACATCGATGAAGAGAGCGGCACGCCGTCGTACAAATCAGTTCCTATCCGCCTGACGCTGCGTTCGAAAGAGGTGCGCGCCGTCCCCGGTTTGCGTTAATTTCCTGAATATTGCCAGTGGCCTGCGATCGGGCCACTGGCAAATGGCATCTTGAAATCAGCCCCTACCGCAAGTAACATTTAAATAACATATCTTATCGCAGCTGTGTTCTGCATCGCGTCCACCACTGACCCGCGGACGTCACTATTCTGGAAGTTAAGATGGACATTAAACAGCTGAAATATCTGATCGCGCTCGATCAGACGCGCCATTTCGGCCAGGCCGCGGCGGCCTGCCATATCACCCAACCGACGCTTTCAATCCGCATGCGCAACCTGGAAGACGAACTTAATCTCACGCTGATTCAGCGCGGCCAACGCTTCGAAGGCTTCACCCCGGAAGGGGAACGCATTCTGGCCTGGGCGCGGGCGCTGCTGGCGGCGCACGACGGCCTGGCGGCTGAAGCGGCTATTTGTCGCGGCCAGATGGTGGGCCAGTTACGTGTAGGCATGGTGCCGTTAGCCAGCCTGAACCCGATGCAGCTGATCAAACCGCTGGCGGAAAAATACCCTGAACTACAGTTCAGTCTGCTGTCGATGACCTCTGAGCAAATTATTGACGGCGTCAGCCGTAATCAGCTCGATCTGGGCATCTGCTATTTACACCACGTCGATAGCGCATTATTTAACGTCACCTGGCTGCCGGAAACGCGAATGGGCCTGCTGCACGACAGTCGCCATTTCCAGTTTGACGCAGGCATACCTGAGTGGGAGACATTAGCGGGGCTGCCGCTAGGTTTCCTTACCAAGGGAATGTATTATCGTGAATCGATTGAAATGAGCTTTAAAGCCAAAGGGTTAACGCCAAAATATGTCTTTGAAAGCGATTCGACATTTCAGATAATCCAGGCGGTACAGGCCGGGATCTGTTGCGCCATCATGCCGCTCAATAACGGCCTGGAGGCGCTGAGCGACAATCTGGCGATTATGCCTATCGGGGAAACCGAGGTTGATTCCACGCTTGCGCTTATCATGCGCAACCAGGAGCCGGTGTCGTCGTTGGCGGAAAAATGTTTCGCCGATGCGCAGATGATTTTTGGCGAAGCGCCGCAAATTTAATTGGCGTCCAAATGCTGCTGCATGAAATCGAGCCAGACGCGAGATCGGGCAGGTAAAAAGTGGCGTTCGCGATACAGCGCCACTAAATGTAGCGGTGCCGGCGGTAGCTCCAGTTCAACCACCTTTAACTGACCTGAGGCGATAAACGGGCGGCAAGCCTGTTCAGCGAGGATGGCGAAACCTACGCCGGCGACGGCGGCATGAAGGGCGATCTCTCCGCTATTCACCCGAAAATGAGCCTGGACGTTCACTTTTTTAAACGCGTTTCGTGCGGTGATAAATTGCCAGGCTTGCCCCTTCAGCGCGCTGACGGTGGTGATGCAGGGAAGTGAGGCAAGCTGCTCGCAACGTACTGGCTGTCCGCATTTTTCCAGCAGCGAAGGCGCAGCGACAACACAACAGGGAAATGTCGCCAACGGCCTGGCGATGTAGCTGGCATCCTCCATTTTGCCTCGGACGATGGCGACGGCAATGTCGATATCTTCTTTAAGCGCGTCGGCTCCGGCAAGGCTGACCACACAGCTTACTTCGATTTTGGGATAACGCATGGCGAACTGCGCCAGCATGGGGCCAAAAAGCGTCGGTCCAATCTCGTTGGGAAGACATAAGCGCAACAGCCCCTCAGGATCGGCCTGCTGTTGAGTTAAGGCCGCTTCGGTTGCCGCGAGCTGATCAAGCAGGGGGCGCATACTATTAAAAAAAGCCTGCCCGGCATCGGTGAGATGCATGTGTCTGGTGCTGCGCTGGATAAGGCGCAATTGCAGTTTTTCTTCCAGTTGAGAAATCTGGCGACTGACATTTGACGAAGGCATACGTAATGCCCGCGCCGCCCCGCTGAAGCTGCCGTTTTCCACGACATTCACAAACACGCGTAGTGCATTCAAATCCAGTTTACTCACCGCTGATTATCCCATTTTTGATAATTAACACGCCCATTTTTACCGACTTATGCGTTTTTTTACTAGCCAATAAACTGATGCTCCCCCTGATGAGAGGAAGTGTAATGACCATAAATCTACGGCGAATGGGCGCGATCATCGCTTTTATCCAATTTACCAACGCGCTCGAATATATGATTTTTAATCCGCTATTTGTCTACATGGCGCCAACTTTTCAGGTGCCGGTGAGCTGGGCAGGTTATGTCAGCGGTATTTATACGCTTGCGTCGGTCATTTCTGGAATCGGCGCGTGGCGCCTGGTGGGAAAGCTAAATCCGCGTAAGTTTCTACTGGTTAATATGGCCTTACTGGGAGCATTAACGCTGATGGTTCTGGCTACCCAGCACTTCATATTGTTGCTGATACTGCGTTTTTTGGCCGGGCTCCTCGGCGGAATGACGATGGGGGTGGCCAGCAGTTTACTGATCAACGCGGCGGACCAGGAACACCGCGCGCGATTGTTGGCAACGGTCATCTCTGCCTTTTCGCTGGTCAGTATTATCGGCATGCCCGGCATGTTGTTTCTCAGCGAACGTTTCGGCTGGCAGACGGCGCCGGCATTGATTGGCGTTCTCTGCCTGCTGGCGCTCATCATGATCTATGTTGGCCTGCCGAAGGCTTCCGGCGGCGCTGGCTCTGGTACAAAGATACGCATCACGCCAACGATGCTGTTATTTGCCAGCGGCAATGCGTTAACCCAGTTTAGCCCGATGCTATTACTGCCGATCCTGGTGCCTTTGCTGCTGGGCAATATGCGGGCAAGCAGCGAGGCGCTACCGTGGTTATTCTTTCTCGGCGGTATGGCGGGATTCGCGGCGACAAAGTTGAGCGGCAGCCTGTGTCAACGCTTTGGCGGCTATCGGCTGAGCCTGGCGGCAACCGCAGTTTTTATCATCAGTTTGCTGATGGTGCTGTGGCTGGACGGCGCGAGTTGGTTGTTTATGATTACCTTCCTTGGGGCATCTTATAGCCGGCTGGTTGCCTCCTCGGCGGTGGCGATTCGTTTCCCGGACGATAACTGGCGCGCGGGATTTACCACTCTGCAAGGCGGTGTCATGTCATTCAGTACGGCACTCGCTTTTATGCTCTGCTCACTGTGGCTGGCCGACGGCGAGATGAGTCAGCAGGCGTCTACGGGGTTGATTGCATTTAGCGGCGCTAGCGCCTTGCTGCTGCCATGTTTACTGCGCTATCAAGAAAAAATACTCGTACGCAACGCCGCCGAACGGGCAACCGGCGGCGTTGGTGAGCTTTAAATATTCTCCAGACGAATACCCCGGGTTCTTGGCCCAAATATGCCTACCGACAGCATGACCATCAGCATACTGGCGACGATAAAGCTAATCACGCCCGGCGTTCCGGCATATTGCAGGATCACGCCAATCATAATGCTGGTAACCGCGGTGGACAGACGGCTAAAGGAGTAACAGAAGCCCACCGCCCGGGCGCGGATGTGGGTAGGGAACACCTCCGCCTGATAGGCGTGATAGCTGATGGTGAGCCAGGCATTGGACCAGGTGATCATAAAGCCGCAGATAACCAGCAGTACCGGACTATTTTGTAAAGCGAACAGTGTGCCGAAGATCACCGTCATCAGCGCTGACAGAACAATTTGCCATTTGTTTTCAAAACGATGGACAAAGCGAGTACAGAACAGGCAGCCAAGCGGGTAGGCAAGGGTGATAAAAAAAGCGTACAGAAGGCTATGGGTAATACTGGCGCCCTGGCCGGAGAGCAGCGCGGGCAGCCAGTTACCGAAACCGAAGAAGCCGATCGCTTGGAAAAAGTTCATCACCATTAACATGAGGGTGCGTTGACGGTACTGCGGCGCCCAAATCTCTTTAAAATTGCTGCGTTGCGGCACCGCTACCGCCGGACTGGCATGGCGCCGGGAAGGCGATAAACCGCAGCGTTGTTCCATTTCACCCATAACCCGGTGCGCGTCATCGTGGCGACCTTTGCTTTCCAGCCAGCGGGCGGATTCCGGCAGCTTTTTGCGGATAACCCAAATGACCAGTGAACACAGTGCGCCGAGAATAATCACCCAACGCCAGCCGCTCAGGCCGAGAATGGTCATTGGCACCAGTAGCCAGGACATCAGCGCCACCGTCGGTACCGAGAGAAACTGAATAAAGAAGGCGTAAGCGAAGGCTTTATTACGTAAATGCGTCGGCATCCATTCACTGAGATAAGTATCGATAGTCACCAGTTCAATTCCCAGGCCGATCCCCACCAGGAAACGAAAGAAAATAACCCCTTCAGCGCTATTTTGCAGCGCCATAATCAGCGAAAAGATGCCATACCACGCCAGCGCGAACATAAAGGTCAGGCGGCGTCCAAGTCTGTCCGCCAGCGGCGCGAGCAGACTGGCGCCGATAAACAGCCCCATAAAGGTCGAGGAAGCGAAGGCTGCCTGATCGGCAATACCAAATACCCCATCTTGCCCGGTATGGAAAATACCCTCGGCGAGCAGGCCGGTGCTGATATAACCGGTCTGGAACAGGTCGTAAAGTTCGAAAAAGCCGCCTAATGCCAGTAGGGTGATAAAGGACCAAAGACCGGGGGAGGAGGGCAGAGCGTCGATACGCGCGGTTAAGCTATCGGGATGTTGTCCTGGCGGGCTAAAGGAGGCGTCGCCGAGAACCTGGGTAGTAGACATATTATTATTTTCCTCAGGAGAAATGTTTGCCTGCTAATGTTAATTGGTTGTTAATGGTTTTAAATTTTTAATTGTGAGCGGTGTGGCGATTTAACAGTCGGAAATCATGTTTAATACGCTGATAGATGATAAATATGCTGCTTTTTTGTCAGCGCAGACGGCAGAATTGAAGTAAACGACCAGCAGCGATCAATCAGACTAAGAGAAATGGTGACTTCGGTGAAAATCACCTACATTTGCAGTGTGTATCTATGTCTACCAGGGAAAAGAATATGTTAAAGCGTCAGGCAATAAAAACGGCGTTGGCAATGGTGATGTCGGTAACGATGGCCGCGGCACCGGCGCTTGCTAATCCCGGGAACGGTAATGGCAATGGTGAACATGGCAATAGCGGTAAAAACATCTATCATGGCAATAAAGGTAATCATGGCCATAGCGATAACGCCGCTGGCAAGGGACAGCGTAAGAATTACGGCAAACCGGATCACGTCGATAGGGATATCAGCTATACCACCGCTCGCGCGCTGGCAGTAAACTACGGCTTGACCGGCTATAAAGCGCTGCCTCCGGGGATTGCGAAAAATCTCGCGCGTGGAAAACCATTACCTCCGGGCATTGCCAAAAAAACGGTGCCTGCCTCGATGCTCAACCAATTACCTTATTATCCTGGCTATGAGTGGCGGGTCGTTGGCAACGATCTGGTACTGATTGCGCTCAGTACCGCCGTGGTCACCGCGATCATTAATAGCGTCTTTGATTAAACCAGCGGTCCTCCGGCAGCGCCAGGGGACCGCTGTATCGTTATTCCTGATAAAGCGCTAAAGCCTTATTTAATTTGCTTGAGGCAATCTTACTGAGTTGCGTCTGAAAATCGTCATTGATGGTTGAGTGTAAATTGCCGGCAAGGGTTTCCGCCGATTGCACATTCCAGCCGGTACCTAACAGGCTCAATGACTCGTGTTTGTTCTTATAATATTCGCGATCGATATTAAGTGCGGTGCCTTTAATCCCAAGGCAAGCGCCTACCAGATGGTGATGAAAACGGGTACTAATAATCTCACCATCAGCCTGAACCGGGATACCTCCATGCCAGACATGCGAGAAAGGATAAAACTGAATATCAGGGATGGCCTTCTGCAGTTCGACAAATGCCGTGTTGTCGGCGCCTGGAATAGCTTCTATATAACCTATTTTCTTGCCGCATTTATGCTGTTGCTGAAGGTAATCGGCAACCAGGGAAACAAGTTTTTGAAATATATCGTCTTCAGAAAGTTCATTCTGAATACAGCATAAAATATCCGGCAGATCGGGGCTATTGTTTTTGGATACCACATCCAGGTCATAACCCAGGAACACATCGTCCTGAGTATTTTCAACCGCAAATCGACTGGCAGTTGCGGGATCGCGAACGGAAAAATAATCAAATGAGGTTATCGCATCGTTAAAAATTTCAGCGGCAAGGAACTCTTCGTGCGGGTAAATACTGATGCCGGTGGCAATCGTTTTAGCTTGCGAGACCTGTTTTAACGCCTGGCAAGCGAACAGGATGGCATAGTTTTCTTTCCAGTTGGCATTGATATAGCCGCCACCAAGAATATGTACAATATCAGCAGAGCGTAAAATATCGATATTCAGGTCAATATCAGGAGAACCATAATCCTTAATAAGACTAGCGGTTTTATTATTTATATCATTTAGAATATCTACGGAACGCCAGCAGATTTTCCACAAGGTATTAATGGCTTTGAAGTTGGGATGATACTTCATAAACAACGATTGCACGTTACCCGGTTCAGGGGTATCTAACCAGACTTCGTACTGTTGATAATTTTTATGAAGGAAAGGTAGCCAGTTGGCGGGAATTAATTCATCGCCATAATTTGGTCTTCCGGAACATGAAACCAAATAAACTCTCTTGCTCATACCGTTTCCTTTACGTGGTTGTGTAAATTTGCTTAAATTATGATGGTATTTTGTACAGATAAATAATGCGAATATTTAAGATGTTAATATAAATAACGTTTACCGTATAGGTATGTTGTCTGATTTGGTGATGGGGGTGGCACAATGTTCACGATAAGAGCTGTATGATGGCGGTCTGACGCATGGGCAGCCGACACGATTGTGCGCTGTGACTCCTCTGACGAGAGGCGTTAAACGAGAGCAAATCTAAACCAAACCTCACTGACGGGCTTACGGAGCTTTACTCCCGGCAAGTCACGTCTATACTAAGCACAACTTCACACAGGAGAGATATGTTGGACAGTCACCCTTATTTAAACATCAAGGCAAACTGACGCTATCTATTCTGCGCTGTTTGCCAACCGGCAGGCAGCAATTCTTTCCCAATCCTGATTGCCTCCTGAGAACTGGAATTCGCTTTTTTGCGAGGTAATTCATCATGCTATTATTTTTCTACGCCCTGTTCCCTCCGCCTTTTACGCGGTAACACACGCTCACAAAGGCCATTAAGGCTATCTCACTGCGGTTAAGCAATCTACGCAGGAATATCTACTACGCGCAATTTGTGAGTGTAAAAAAATAACATCTAACTATGCATGATTTATTTATGCAGGGATTACCACATCTAAATTTGGGGATGAATCATGACTGACATGAAAGTAGAAAACCGGAATACCAACCGGTCTGCGTCAGAAAATGATAAGCAGCATAAAAAGAGCTTTGCGATTGAAACGGAGGCCTTTAATAGTCCGGACCATACGTTGGCACGTTTAAATAGCAGTCGGCAGGGACTAACGACCGCCGATGCACTGGAACGGCTGGACGACTATGGTCGCAACGAAGTGGCACGCGAAAGTGTGCCGCCGTTTTTTATTCAATTACTGCAGGCATTTAATAACCCGTTTATTTACGTACTGATGGCGCTGGCGGCAGTCAGCTTTATTACCGATTACTGGCTACCGCTGCGAAACGGTGAAGAGACAGACCCCACCGGCGTTATTATTATCCTGACGATGGTGAGCCTGAGTGGTCTATTACGCTTCTGGCAGGAATTCAGGACCAATAAAGCCGCGCAGGCGCTGAAATCCATGGTCCGTACCACCGCAACGGTACTGCGCCGCGGGCCTGGCAATATTGGCCCCAGCCAGGAGGAAATACCCATTGAAGAGCTGGTGCCGGGCGATATTATTTTCCTTGCCGCAGGCGATCTGGTGCCGGCAGATGTTCGTCTGCTGGAATCACGGGACCTCTTTGTCAGTCAGTCCATTCTTAGCGGTGAATCACTACCGGTAGAAAAATATGATCTGATGGCCAGCGTGTCGGGAAAATGCAGCGACCGTCTACCGACGCCGGATAAAAATAAAAGTCTGTTAGAGATGGGCAATGTCTGTCTGATGGGGACGAACGTCACCAGCGGCAGGGCGCGGGCGGTGGTGGTGGCGACCGGCGACCGGACCTGGTTTGGCTCGCTGGCAAAATCGATCGTCGGCACCCGCACGCAAACCGCCTTCGATCGCGGCGTGAATAGCGTGAGCTGGTTGTTAATCCGCTTCATGCTGATCATGGTACCGATCGTGTTGTTGATTAACGGTTTCAGTAAAGGCGATTGGGTAGAAGCCTCGCTTTTCGCCCTGGCGGTGGCGGTCGGTTTAACGCCGGAGATGTTACCCATGATCGTCAGTTCGAACCTCGCGAAGGGCGCGATTGCCATGTCGCGGCGTAAGGTGATCGTTAAGCGTCTCAATGCCATTCAAAACTTTGGCGCAATGGATGTGCTGTGTACGGATAAAACAGGCACCCTGACCCAGGACAATATCATCCTTGAGCATCATCTCGACGTTGGCGGCGCGGAAAGCAATCGAGTATTAATGCTGGCGTGGCTGAATAGCAGCAGCCAAAGCGGAGCGCGTAATCTGATGGACAGAGCCGTGTTGCGCTATGGGGAAGGGCGGCTGGCGCCGGCGGAAAAAGAGCGTTTCGTGAAGCTCGATGAATTGCCGTTCGATTTTGTACGCCGCCGCGTATCGGTCTCGGTGGAAGACAGCCGCTATGGCGATAAATGCCTGATTTGTAAAGGGGCGGTTGAAGAGATGCTCGAAGCCGCGACCCATATTCGTGAGGGCGACAAGATCGTTGAACTGGACGCGCTGCGCCGGGAACTATTGCTGACGAAAACCGAAGATTATAACGCTCAGGGTTTTCGGGTATTGCTGGTCGCTACCCGCAAGCTGGATGATGCCGCGCTAAACGTGCCGCTCACCGCCGCTGATGAACA
>OGEH01001134.1_pt1 | contig 11780 bp, 10 predicted proteins | sample 1570681 | NCBI WGS metagenome assembly OGEH01 (sample SAMEA2582126, study PRJEB24529) | metagenome | biome: Human gut stool | place: China | collected 2011 | reverse complement strand
ACCATTTCAACCGTATGGTTAAAATACTCGGCTGTATTAAGTCCTTTATGATTGGCTATTGCAATGGCTTTGCTTATTGTGCGTGTGAATTTTTGATAGGTACTATAACATAACGCAACGCACAAATCACGAGAAGTCCAATACTCTGAACCGCTTTTATGTTGCTTTTTTATCTGCTCAAAATCAGAACGGATAGGGGATATGCTACTTTCTTCCATCATCTTGATACATCTTTAGTATTGTGAGCAATTATTTATATAAATCCGGTCTCAACTCCTGATTATGTTTCTTGATAATTTCTTCTATAAGAGAGTCTTTCCGGACTATTTCATAGGAATAGGTTCTTTCAAATGCTTGTCGTCCGGCATCAGTCATAAGTCCTCGGTCTTCAAGATTCATACAGCGTTCTTTATTTAACTCAGTCCAATGACTTCTTTTGCGACGAGGTGAAAGCCGTTGTGCAAGACGTCCGTCAGGCAATTTCTTTATAGTTGAATCAATCCATCCGAAGCATAATGCTTCCTCAACGACCTCAATGTATGGAATACATTTGTATGTGGGCTGTTTAGAGCGTGAAGTGATAACCCAACACGATTTCGCTTGGTTGTGGTTAGCCTTCAGCCAATTCCTCAGCTCGTTGCGGTCTGTGAAGTCCAGTAGATTGATAATTTCCATTTCTGCCTCTTGCTTGTAATTCAATTGTTTTGATGAATATGAGGTATAACTCATTTGAGTATTGCCTTTTCTTAAAGCAAATATACGCTATTATCGAATATAATTCACTATATTTGCACTATAAAATCGTATCAAAGAATGAAACTGAATAGAATAAAGGCTGTATTATCTGAAAAAGGTATATCTCAAACATGGTTGGCAAAGAAACTTGACAAGAGTTTCAGTATGGTAAATGCTTATGCCTGTAATAGGATTCAACCAAATTTAGAGACCTTGCAACAGATAGCAGAGATATTGCAGGTCGATTTGAAGGATTTGATAACCGACAAAAAGGATAGGTGATATGAAGCAATTTTCGGAAGCTACACGGGTGCAGATGCCTGCAATGGTTCACCTCACCCGAATAGGATATACTTACTTTGGTAAGTTGAGTGAAGATAAAAATGGCACAGTCTATGACGGTGACACAAATATTCTTTTGCAGGTATTTGAACGGCAGTTTAAGAATCTGAATCCCGGACACGAGGGAGAGTTTCTTCAAGTTTTGAAAGATATTCGCAAGGAACTGAACGATGATGATCTCGGTCGAGGCTTTTACAATCGTCTCAAAGCCGTTTCGCCTGTAAAGCTGATAGATTTTGATAACATCGGGAATAATATGTTCCATTTCACAGCCGAATTTACCTGTAAGAACGGACAGGATGGATTTCGTCCTGACATTACTTTGTTCGTAAACGGGTTGCCACTTTGTTTTGTAGAAGTGAAGAAGCCCAACAATCATAGTGGTATGTTGGCAGAGAGCGCACGAATGAACAAAGAACGTTTTCCCAATAAGAAATTCCGCCGTTTCATCAACATTACGCAGTTGATGATATTCAGCAATAATATGGAATATGATGCGTTGGGCGGTATCGTACCCATACAAGGGGCTTTCTATTGTACAGGGGCACGTTCATACGCACCATTCAATTGCTTCCGTGAAGAAAATTTAAGTGGTCAGAAAATCGCACCGTTCCATCGTGACTATCCGTATAAGGAGATTGACAAGACGGTGGAAAAACAGATATTGTCTGACTACAACTGCCAAGTTATTCATACAAGCCCTGAGTACCAAACAAATCTCGGTTTCAACACCCCTACAAACAGAATCCTAACATCCATGTGTTCGCCTGAACGCTTGTTGTATATCATTAGATATGGTATTGCCTATGTCCGTATGGAGCGTGAGGTGGATGGAAAAATAGAATCTACCGACCAAAAGCATATCATGCGTTACCAACAATTGTTTGCATCGTTAGCTATTCGTCAAAAACTGGCAGAGGGAGTAAAAACGGGCGTAGTATGGCATACACAAGGGAGTGGTAAAACTGCCTTGTCATACTATCTGACCTATATTCTTAACGATTTCTATTCCAAACGAAATAAGGTTGCCAAATTCTATTTTATAGTAGACCGCCTTGACCTTTTGGAACAAGCCACACAAGAGTTTGAAGCTCGTGGGCTGGTTGTATCTACTGCCAATACAAGAGCCGAACTGATGGAGCAGTTCCGCAGTAATCAGGCACAACAAGGTGTAAGCGGACAGGCAGAAATCACGGTTGTGAATATCCAACGCTTTGCCGAGGATAAGGAAAAAGTACGCATCAGTGATTATGCAACCAATCTTCAACGCATTTTTATTCTTGACGAGGCACACCGAGGATATAAACCCGGTGGCTGTTTTCTTGCCAATCTCTTTGATGCCGACACCGATGCGGTTAAAATCGCACTTACAGGTACACCGCTGTTAAAGGAGGAACGTGCCAGTTGTAAGGTGTTCGGAAACTATTTGCATACCTATTATTACGACAAGTCCATTGCCGATGGCTACACGTTGAAAATCATACGTGAGGATATAGAAACTTCCTACAAAGAACGTTTATCTGATGTGTATGACAAACTGGAAACTCTTGTGCAAAAAAAGGACATCCGTAAGTCGGAAATCATAGAGCATCCAAGTTATGTAAACGAGTTAGCCCGTTACATTATGACGGACTTAAAAGAGTTTCGCAAGATACAGGGTGACGATACTTTGGGTGGTATGGTTATCTGTGAAACCAGCGAACAGGCAAGGCGGCTTTATGATGTATTCCAAGAAGAGTGGCAGAAGTATCAGCCGAAGCCCATCAAGATAAAACTTGCCGATGGTTCGTATGTGGTGGGTGAGCCGGAAGTGGATTACAAATCAAAATACAGACCGCTGAAAGCCGGAATCATTCTTCACGATACGGATGACAAGGAAACTCGCAAGCAGATAGTCAAAGACTTCAAGAAAAATATGACAGTGGATATTCTCATTGTCTTCAATATGCTTTTGACTGGTTTTGATGCGCCACGTTTGAAACGCTTGTATTTCGGGCGCAAATTGAAAGACCACAATCTGCTTCAAGCCATAACACGTGTAAACCGCCCTTATCCCGGTATGCGTTACGGTTTTGTCATTGACTTTGCCGACATCAAGCGAAACTTCAAGGAAACCAATGAAGCATATTTGCAAGAATTAAACCGCTTTAATGATGTAGACGAGACTGGCGAATCTGCTGCTACCGACACCTTTACCCAAGTCATTGAGGACAAGGAAGAGATATTGAACCAAATGAAGAAAGTTCGGCAAACGCTCTTCAATTACACATACGACAATGCGGAAGAATTTTCTTCTGAAATCTCCACCGAAGAGGATAAAGCTGTATTGCTTGACCTTAAACAGGCATTGGAATCAGCCAAGAACATGGCGAACATCGTGCGCACATTCGGTGATGATGAAATGAAAGAACAGTTTGCCAAACTCGAAATCACCAAGTTGCCGCAACTGCTCTCTGAGGTACAGAGACGGATTAGTATCATCAATCAGAAAGAGGCTTTCAATGCAAACGAGGAAACGAAAACCCTAATCAATGAGGCAATGATGGATATAGAGTTCACTTTCTCCAAAATAGGGCAAGAGGAAATGCAACTTATATCCGGTGGTGTGGAATTGAAAGAGAAATGGCAGCGTACCATTTCTTCGTTTACCCAGAACTTTGACCAAGACGACCCGGAGTTCATTTCGCTGCGTGAAGCCTTTATGGAACGCTTCAAGGAACATGGTTTTGTGATTGACACGATAGCTAAGTTCAACGAGGAAACACAGGCTTTGGATGAAATTATTGGTCGCCTGCAAGACCTACAAAAGCGCAATAATGTCTTGTTGAAAAAGTACAAGGGCGATGAAAAGTTTGCCCGTGTACACAAGCGCATACGTGAAGTGAACAAGCAGAGGGAAGATAAAGGACAGAAGCCTATGTTCTCTTTCCTTGATGAAGAGATTGCAGCCATCCTCAATATTATAAAAGAGGATGTAGATGCCAAAGTGTATGACCGTAACGATATTCTGAAAAAGGATGCTTATTTCGGGCGCACGGTGATGGCTCTTATCAATGGATGCCTGTTTCATTTTCCGCAAATCAAGCCGGAAATGGACGATTACAAGTTCATCCAGACACGCATTTCACAACAGTATATCAACCAATATAACGCCACTTACGGCATTGCATAAAGATTATGTCAGATATTAAAGAAAAAACATTAAGACTCATCGATGGGCTTAAAGCCACCTGCCAATCATACGGTATGGGAAATGATGGTAACGAATATAAGATTATCACTCAGGTATTTCTCTATAAATTCCTGAATGACAAATTCGGCTATGAACTGAAAAATGCGAAAAGTGAGATAGCCAAGAAACTTACAGGAGATGTAAAATGGGAAACGGCATACGAGACTCTTTCGGATGATGAGCGTATGCTGATTCAGAGTGCAATTTCGCCCGATGTTCCGATGCTCGAACCATACCATTTAATTGCCAATCTTTGGAATCAGCAGGGAAAAGGTGATTTTGATGTCATTTTTGATTCCACAATGACAGATATAGCGGAACAGAATGCCGATATATTCTCCACGCAGACTACAGCCAACACGAAGATTCCATTGTTCGAGGCACTGACACCGTTTGTGACAGACTCAGCACAACGTGCGCCATTTGCCCGTGCTTTGGTGGATAAGCTCGTAAATTTCTCCTTTGAAGAAGCGTTTGCACAGAATTACGACTTTTTCTCCAGTATCTTTGAATATCTGATAAAAGACTATAATACAGCCGGCGGAGGTAAATATGCGGAATACTATACCCCCCACGCCATTGCCACGATTATGGCTCGTCTGTTGGTGGGTGATAATGCCGACCTGCATAGCATGGAGTGTTACGACCCATCGGCAGGAACAGGTACATTGCTTATGGCACTCAGTCATCAAATAGGTGAAGACCGTTGTACCATTTTCTCGCAAGATATATCCCAGCGAAGCAACAAAATGCTGAAATTGAACCTATTGCTCAACGGACTTGTATCTTCGCTTGACAATGCCATTCAAGGAGATACGCTTGTAAGCCCTTATCACAAGAGCGATGACGGACAACAGTTGCGCCAGTTTGATTTTGTGGTGAGCAATCCGCCTTTCAAGATGGACTTTTCAGATACCAGAGAGAAGATTGCTGCCATGCCAGCCCGTTTTTGGGCAGGAGTCCCCAATGTGCCTGCCAAAAAGAAAGAATCAATGGCAATATACACCTGTTTCATACAGCACGTTATCAATTCGCTGAAAAAGACAGGTAAAGGTGCGATTGTTATCCCTACTGGTTTTATTACAGCCAAAAGTGGCATTGAGAACAAAATTCTTCATAAAATTGTAGATGACAAAGTGGTATTTGGCTGTGTTTCTATGCCAAGCAACGTGTTTGCCAATACAGGTACAAATGTCAGTGTGCTGTTCTTTGACAAGTCTGCAACTGCCGACAAAGTAATCTTGATTGATGCCAGCAAATTGGGCGAGGAATACAAAGATGCTAACGGATTGAAAAAGGTGCGTCTGAACGATGAAGAGATAGAAAAGATTGTCGGCACATTCCAGCGAAAGGAGGCAGTGGAAGATTTCTCTGTGGCTGTCTCTTACGATGAGATAAAGGAAAAGGGATATTCTCTTTCTGCTGGGCAATATTTCGACATCAAGATTGATTATGTAGATATAACGGAAGAAGAGTTTAATTCCCGAATGGCGGACTACAAGCAAATCCTTTCCGAGCAATTTGCAGAGAGCCATCGTTTGGAAGAGGAAATAATGAAACAGTTGGATGCTTTGCAGTTCAACGCAAATGTAGGTAACAATGAGTAACGAAATACAGTTTTTGTTATATAGCCTCCCCGATGAAGAGGGTAAGGTGCAGGTAGTTATAAAAGACGAGACCATTTGGTGTACACAAAAGGCTATGGCACAATTGTTTGGCATTGGGATACCCGCCATAAGCAAACATCTGAAAAATATTTTTGAAGAGGGTGAGTTGCAAAAAGAAGTGGTTGTTTCCAAAATGGAAATAACCACTCAACATGGTGCAATAGAAGAAAAATTGCAGAGACACAATGTAGATTTTTACAATCTTGATGCCATTATTTCTGTAGGCTACCGCGTTTCTTCTCCCAAAGCAACTAAGTTCCGCCAGTGGGCTACCAAGATTCTCAATGAATATATCAAGAAAGGGTTTGTGCTTGACGATGAACGCTTAAAACAGGGAACGGCTGTATTCGGAAAAGACTATTTCCGTGAATTACTTGAACGGGTACGCTCTATCCGTTCCAGTGAACGGCGTATTTGGCAGCAGATTACCGATATATACGCAGAATGCAGTATCGATTATGACAAGAACTCGCCTACCACACACGATTTCTATGCCATGATACAAAACCGTTTTCACTATGCCATTACTGGGCAAACGGCAGCAGAAATCATCTACACTAAGGCAGACCATACCCAAGAACACATGGGGCTGACCACATGGAAGAATGCTCCTGACGGACGTATCTTGAAATCGGATGTGTCAATAGCCAAAAACTATTTGCAGGAGAATGAAATCCGTCGGTTGGAACGTGCCGTAACAGGATATTTTGATTATATCGAAGACCTCATTGAACGAGAGAACACGTTTAATATGGAGCAGTTTGCAGCCAGTGTCAATGAGTTTCTGACTTTCCGCAAATATCAGATATTGCCGGATAAAGGACGCATTTCTGCGGCACAAGCCAAGGCAAAGGCTGAAAGCGAATATGACATTTTTAATAAAACCCAACGTATTGATTCTGACTTTGATAAACAGATTAAAGGAATGTTGGATAAGTAATTCTTCCACAAGTTGTGGAAAGATTTGAACTTCTAAAATAGTCCCACAAACTGTGGGACAAATAAAAAGCAGTAATGAAATTGACAAAATATAAATTAGGAGAGATACTTGATGTAACAAGAGGAGCAAGTCTCAGTGGCGAATTTTACGCCACTGAGGGAAAATACATTCGTTTGACTTGTGGAAACTTTGACTATCAAAATAATTGCTTCAAGGAAAATAAGTCAAAAGACAATCTTTATTATGTCGGTGATTTCAAACCGGAGTTTTTAATGGAAGAGGGGGATATAATAACCCCTCTGACAGAACAGGCTATTGGTTTACTTGGCTCTACCGCCATTATCCCAGAAAGTGGTAAATATATTCAAAGTCAAGATGTTGCAAAGATTATTTGTAAAGAAGAACTGTTAGACAAGGATTTCGCTTTCTATCTCATATCTTCTACTTTAGTCAAGCAACAATTAAGTGCTGCCGCCCAACAAACCAAAATTCGTCATACTTCGCCTGATAAAATCAGGAATTGTACCGTATGGATTCCTGAATTAACTGAGCAGAAACGTATTGGCAAGTTACTTCGTAGTCTTGACCGCAAGATTGAACTTAATCGAGCGATAAATCAGAATTTACCGATACCTGACCATTCATCAAGAGCGGCAAGAGTTCGTTACGCTGCTTAGTTAGAGAAAGTAAACTGTTGATATTCTCAAAATATAGATTTAATAGCTTATTCACTATATTACAAAACTTTGATACAAATTTTACAGAATACGGAAAAGCTAAACATTCTAATCCTTTGTGGGTTACCAAAGGTTGAGATGAACCGCCTTTATTTTTGGATAAATCATATAGTTTCAATGAAAACAACAAATATGCAATTTCATTCAGATTTTTCGGTACTACTGATATTGCATTATCGCTAACCCAACATTTTGTTGGTGAATAATGGAGGCTACCGCAATTTGCACCCACTCTTCCTACAATAAAACAAGAGTCATAATTACTTTTATCTACATATTTTATAATGCCATTTCCACCATATGCCGGAATTGTTCCAGAAGAATTAGGAATGTTTTTTCCATTGCCTATATTAAATAAATCACCGAAAGACAACACTTCCCAATCTTTTGGAATCTCTCTTTTTAACACTTCATTCCATACCATTTCACCACCGTTCGACTTGTACGGCTTGCCCTCCTCGTTCGGAAAATCAAATTGCACAAACCAATAATCATAGAGTTGCTTCGCCATCGCCTCTAAATTCTGATTTATCTGACGATTGAGTTCAATCTTTTTGTCTAAAGCAGAAAATATTTCGCCAATTTGTTTCTGTTCATGCAATGGGATTATTGGAACAGGAAAAGAATTGAGTGCTTCTACGGATAACGCATAACGTTGTCCGCTTCCAGAGGCATTGCATGCGAAATATTTTTTTGCGTAGTTGGTATGTAGAAGTGCGTTCAGATAGCGTCCATCTAAAATATCTTTGTTTGGAGATATTAGAGCGCAGTGATAACCCAATATAACATCCTCAAAATCATCTGCTATATAAGTGGAAATACCAATATCATCGCGAGTTTCACTGTCCTTTGTCAATGCAACTTGCCCTTTCTTCAGTTGGAATTTGGAAATTTCATTGGGACGAGCAGTGGCAAGCATAAAACTATCATGCTGAGCTATGGTGATAGCCCAGTTATAATAAACATCAACAAAATTACAGAGACGGATTTCTTTTTCTCCGTCTGTTATTTTTTTATCAACGCCACTGATTTCAACAGTAGCAATGTCTCCCAATTTATATTTTTTCATTTGCATCCAATTTGAATGCAAAGTTACATAATTTTAGGCAGATTCTTGTGGTTCAGTTATCCCAAATATTTCTTATGAGCCAACTTTACATTGTTTTGATTCACAATGGCATAGTGCAGTGTTGTGTCAATGCGTACATGACCGAGTAATCGCTGTACTTGTTCGATGGGCATACCTTTGTCGATAGCCATTGTTGCAAGGGTTCGACGGAACTTGTGAGGATGAACTTTTGGCATAGAAAGGGATTGACCTAACTTTCGGATTCTAACTTCCACACCGCTGATAGTCAGTCGTGAATGTGGCGAATTGAGGGAAACAAATAAGGCGGGATTGTCGTCTGTTCGCTCATTAAGATATTGTTGCAAATGTAGTTTTGTACGGGCGTTGAAGTAAACTACACGCTCTTTGTTGCCTTTACCGAATACCACACATTGCCGCTCATGGAAATCTATGTCCTCACGGTTCAGTTTGACCAATTCACCCACACGAATGCCTGTGGATGCAAGAATGTCTATAATAGCAAGGTCCCTCTTGTTGGTGCAACAATCACGAAGTTGCTCTAATTGTTCGTCAGAAAGTACCTCCTTTACAAGAGAATCCGTCTTTACTTTGTGAATCCGTCTGACTGGACTTTTGGCGATATAATCTTCATCTTCAAGCCATGCAAAGAAGCTGGAGAAGATGCGCCTCATATTGTCAATGGTTACTTTGCTTGATTGATGTTCTTCTTGATAATCGGATAGATAGGAGCGAATGTCCGTTGTGCTGATGTGGCAAATAGCCAAAGAGAGCGTAACCAATAACCGCTCAATGGTATTGCGATAGTATGCTAATGTCTTGTCCGAACATCCCTCTATCTTTTTGGCTGATATAAAGGAGTTAAGAAGATGCTCATTCTCTTGCGTTTGCTGTGTGGCGCAATCGCTTTTTTCAATGATTTCTACATTATGCAGTTCTGATGCAAGCACAGCTTTAAGCCGTGCCATTTGTCGGCAATCCAAGTCACGCTGCATCTTCGCAACTATCGCCTGAATGATGTTCTCTTTCATAATTCTGATATTTTTGTCCTTATATATAATATAAGAGGCTGCTAAATCAGAATTTAGAAGCGATGGCAAAACTACTTTACGATTACTGGTTTGTGCAGTTTGATTTTCCAAACGAGGAGGGCAAACCATATAAGTCAAGCGGTGGAGAAATGGTATGGAATGAAAAGTTAAAAAGAATGATTCCAAAAGAGTGGATAAATACAAACATCTATCAATTAGCAAGTATCTCAAAGGAAACTGTTAATCCACAAGCGCGACCTAATGAATTATTCAAACATTATAGCTTGCCAGAATATGATAAAACAGGAACTTACGCAGAAGAATATGGAATAGATATTCATAGTGCAAAGTTTACAGTCACGAACAATTGTATTTTGGTATCTAAACTTAATCCTTGGACAAGTCGAGTAATCTGTGGAAATAGAGAATCCAATCAGATTTGTTCAACAGAATTTGTTGTATGGAATCCTGCTTCTATAAAAACAAAAGGTTTCTTGTTCATGTTGGCTAAAAGTGCAAAATTCATTGAATACTGTACGCAAGGTACTACTGGCACTTCTCATAGCCACAGAAGAATAAATCCAGAACTTATGATGAAATTTGATTTTCCTTACAATTCTGAAATAGCAATAAAATTCTCCCTACTGATTGAAAATATAATAGGACAATTACATGATAATATCGCACAGCTTAAAGTTTTGACTAAGCAGCGTGACGAACTTTTACCACTTTTAATGAATGGACAAATAACAATAGAATAAAAATGTCTCGCATACTCTACAAATATTTAGATATGGTTGGCGCAAAGTGCATGATTGGAAATCAAGACCTTCAATTCACTAATGCGTCTCAACTGAATGACCCTTTCGATTGTCATCCAAAATTAATTGACTACTCAAATGTGCTGGACACTGAACTTCAAGGATGGATACCAAAGGATTGGTGGGTAGAGAAAGAGGAAAACGATGCACTCAATTTGCGCAATGATACATGGCTATGTAGTTTATCAAAAATCAATGATTCATTACTCATGTGGAGTCATTATTGTTGTAACCACAAAGGTATTTGTATAGGACTTGATGTAGACAAAGTAATGGAATCTGTTCCACCGATGTTTGGCACACTATATCTTGAACCACTTGTCATAGATGTTCAATATCAAGATATAATAGAGCGCCCAAACGCATATAGTGCAAATGATAGATGTAACTACCAATGGGGGACAAAAGCAAAGGATTGGGAATATGAACAGGAGGTAAGATTAGTCATACCAAAACCAAGTCCTATGTATGCAGCATTCACTCCTCAACAGGCAAAGCAGACAAAAGAAACATGGGATTGGCGTGAAATACACCATTATTTGCCGCTGAAAAAAGAGAGTTTTGACTCAATCTATTTTGGAATCAATATAGAACAAGCTGAAAAAGAAAAAATTATTCAATATGTTCGGAAGGAACTACATCCGCAAATCAGGTTATATCAAATGGAAGTAGATGAAAATGCTTTTAGATTACGACCTGTAATCATATGAACGGTCAGGTGTCGGTAAATTCTGATTTATCGGTATATAAAAAGTTAAGGAGAGGAAAATCCGCTCCTTAACCTTAAACCAAGTGTCAGACATTCAAATCCTTCATCGCCAATCCATAGTTCTCTTGTCCGAACAGGTCTTGATGGATGAGCTTCAACCCAAGTGTCTGATAATACTTGTAATCATCACCTTCGGTACAGAGGTATTTGTACCCATAGCGAGGCATGTACTCTTTGAAGAAACGAGCCAAGTCCTTCAGGCTTTCGGCTTGGTTCTTCTTGAAGTTGCTGCGCACGATGATGATGCTCCAGTCGGGGAAGTTGCCTCTTCCGTTGCTGTACTCCCAGAAACGGATGTAGCAGTCCAAGTCACGCTCACGGATGTCCACACAAAAGCCATTGGCATTTTGCATCACGCTACAACTGTTTCTGTAGCCGAACTTCTCACACAAGTAGAGATTGAAATCAAGAATCAAATC
>OGEH01001133.1_pt1 | contig 11786 bp, 6 predicted proteins | sample 1570681 | NCBI WGS metagenome assembly OGEH01 (sample SAMEA2582126, study PRJEB24529) | metagenome | biome: Human gut stool | place: China | collected 2011 | reverse complement strand
CACCGCGCTGTTCGCGTATACTCGCCGTACCTCGCCCGCCGCTTTCGGGAAGAACCCGCCTTGCGGGCGAGAGCGAACCATTTGCGTATATAATCAGCCTGAAAACGACCGGTATCGATGGATATTGCCGGATAGTCGTTCAGTTTCAGTGGAGAACACAGTTGCGCGTCAGCCGCTCACTTACAATTAAACAGATGGCGATGGTCGCGAGCGTGTCCATGGCGTTTGTCCTGGTCTTTTGCTCTATTTTGCTGTTTCACTTTGTGCAACAGAGTCGCTATACCACGGCCACGCAATTAGAAAGTATCGCCCGTTCCGTTCGCGAGCCCCTGTCGGCGGCAATTTTGAAAGCCGATATTCCCGAAGCGGAAGCCATTCTGGGCCGCATTCAGCCTGCTGGCATCGTCAGCCGGGCGGATGTGGTACTACCGAATCAATTTCAGGCGCTGCGGATGCGCTTTATTCCCGAACGCCCGGTGCCGGTGATGATCACTCGCCTGTTTGAACTGCCGGTACAGATATCCCTGCCGATTTACTCACTCGAGCGTCCGGCTAACCCGCAGCCGTTGGCCTATCTGGTGCTGCAGGCGGATTCCTATCGCATGTATAAATTCGTCATGAGCGCGCTTGCGACGTTAGTGACTACTTACTTACTTTTGGTGCTCATTTTGACGGTGGCGCTTACCTGGTGCATTAACCGGCTGATTGTTCGCCCGCTGCGCGCCATTGCCCGCGAGCTTAACGATATTCCGCCGCAGGAGCGGCTCGGCCATCAGCTGAGCCTGCCCCGACTGCACCAGGGTGATGAAATCGGCATGCTGGTGCGTTGCTACAATCGCAACCAGCAGTCTTTGCTGCGTCAGCATGATGAGCTATCGCTGCAATCGACCCGTTTCCCGCTGTCTGAGCTCCCCAACAAAGCCTTTTTGATGGCGATGCTGGAGCAGACCACAACCCGTCCGCAACCCTCGGCGCTGCTGGTGGTAGCCTGTGAGACCTTGCAAGATGCCGCAGGCGTCCTGAAAGAGAGCCAGCGCGAGATGCTGCTCCTGACGCTGGTTGAGAAGCTGAAAGCGGTTATCCCACCCAATATGGTGCTGACGCAGGTGAGCGGTTACGATTTCGCTATTTTCGCCCCCGGACTCAGCAAGCCGTGGGAAGCGGTGTCGTTAAGTAAGCAAGTGCTTACTTCCATTGGCGAGCGATTGCCGCTGCACGGTGTCCAGCTGCGGCCCTGCGCCAGTGTCGGTATCGCGATGTTTAATAGCGAACTGAGCGCCGAACAGTTTTATCGTCGGGCGGTTTCCGCCGCGGTGACGGCGCGGCGCAAGGGCAAAAATCAGATCGAGTTCTTTGACCCCGAGCAGATGGAAAAAGCCCAGCGTCGGTTAATGGAAGAGCACGACATCCTCACCGCGCTCGAGAATCAGCAGTTCGCCATCTGGTTTCAACCGCAGGTGGATATTACCAGCGGCAATATTTGCGGTGCGGAAGTTCTGCTGCGCCAGCGACAGCCCGATGGCGGTTGGTCGCTGCCGTGCGATCTGATTGAGCGTATTGAAAACTGCGGGCTGATGGTGCCGGTAGGCTATTGGGTGATGGAAGAAGCCTGCCGCCAGCTGGCAGCCTGGCAGCAGCAGGGGATCATGTTGCCGTTGTCGGTGAATGTCTCGTTACTGCAGTTGCTGCATCCTGACCGCGGCGTTGAGCTGCTGGCACTCATTGAACGCTATCGTATCGCCCCGGGCACCCTGGTGCTGGAGGTGACGGAAAGCTGCCGTCTCGACGATCCGCAGGCGGTGATTGACCTGCTGCGCCCGCTGCGCGACGCCGGCACGCGTATTGCGCTGGATGATTTCGGCATGGGTTATGCCGGGTTGCGCCAGTTGCAACATATGAAATCGCTGCCGGTTGATATCCTGAAAATCGACAAGGCGTTTATTGATATGTTGCCGGATGATACCAGTATGGTCCCGGCGATAATTCAACTCGCACGCGGGCTCAAGCTGCGGATCGTTGCTGAGGGCGTTGAAAAAGAAGAACAGCTGAAATGGTTGCAAGCGGCTGGCGTGGATGTCGCTCAGGGTTACCTGTTTGGTTGCGCCTTGCCGCTGGAAAGCTTTATGCAGCGCTTCCCGCAGGCCGATAAGGACGATGCAAGTTTGTAACATTTTTATTTGTTTGTGCGAGTCAGCTCAAATATTTTAACAATTCCGTTGCAACTTCGCGCTTACTTATTTCTGAAATGTTTCCAGGGTGTTATTTTTAAGCCACAGACACAGATAACCTTTCATTGTCTGTGGTTATTCCCAAAGGACACCCTATGAAACTCTCTCTCTTCAAAAGCCTCTATGTCCAGGTTTTATCGGCCATAGCTATCGGTATTTTGCTGGGCCATTTCTACCCGGAACTTGGCGCGCAGATGAAACCGTTCGGCGACGCCTTCGTAAAACTGATTAAAATGGTCATTGCTCCGGTTATCTTCTGTACCGTTGTAACAGGGATTGCCGGGATGGAAAGCATGAAGGCCGTCGGTCGTACCGGTGCGGTGGCGCTACTCTACTTTGAAGTGGTGAGTACCATTGCGTTGATTATCGGTCTTATCATCGTCAACGTAGTGCAACCCGGCGCGGGCATGAACGTCGATCCCGCGACGCTGGACGCACACGCGGTGGCAGTCTACGCCGAGCAGGCTAAAGATCAGGGTGTTGTCGCCTTCTTACTCGATATTATTCCGGGCAGCGTGATTGGCGCTTTCGCCAGCGGTAATATTCTGCAGGTGCTGATGTTTGCCGTCCTGTTTGGCTTTGCGCTGCATCGTTTAGGCAGCAAAGGCCAGCTGATTTTCAACGTCATTGAAAGCTTCTCGCAGGTCATTTTCGGCATCATTAACATGATTATGCGCCTGGCGCCGATCGGTGCTTTCGGGGCCATGGCCTTCACCATCGGTAAATACGGCGTCGGTACCCTGGTACAGCTGGGCCAACTGATCATCTGCTTCTACATCACCTGTATCCTGTTCGTGGTGCTGGTACTGGGTTCTATCGCGCGGGCCACTGGATTTAGCATCTTCAAGTTCATTCGCTATATCCGCGAAGAGCTGCTGATTGTACTGGGGACCTCTTCGTCCGAATCCGCGCTGCCGCGAATGCTGGATAAGATGGAGAAGTTGGGTTGCCGTAAATCAGTGGTGGGGCTGGTGATACCGACCGGCTACTCCTTTAACCTCGATGGCACCTCCATCTACCTGACGATGGCGGCGGTGTTCATCGCCCAGGCCACCAATAGCCATATGGATATCTTCCATCAGATCACCCTGCTGGTGGTGCTGCTGCTCTCTTCGAAAGGGGCTGCGGGCGTCACCGGGAGCGGATTTATCGTGCTGGCGGCGACCATCTCTGCGGTAGGGCATCTGCCGGTGGCGGGCTTGGCGCTGATTCTCGGTATCGACCGCTTTATGTCCGAAGCCCGCGCGCTGACTAACCTGGTGGGTAACGGCGTTGCCACGGTGGTGGTGGCGAAATGGGTGAAAGAACTGGATGCCAAACAGCTCGATGATGTGTTGAATAACCGCGTTCCCGCGGACAAATCGCAAGAATTATCCTCGTAATTCCTCATGTTATGCCCATGGACTATGGGCTCCTGCGCAAAATTAGGTATCATTCCCCTTCTGGGGGAATGATACCTCATGATTATTTTACGTCTTCATGTGACATTTTCGCCTACGCGTGGTCTAACCGACGTATTTGATTCACCACCTTTTTCGGTAACCCGGCGATGGGTTGCCTATGTAACCAGGAATGTTCATCAGGGGTTCACATGCAGGGCACAAAAATTCGACTCTTAACCGGTGGTTTGCTGATGATAGCGACGGCCGGTTCTGTGCAGGCAGAAGCGCTCCAGCCGGACCCGGCCTGGCAACAGGGGACGTTGGCGAACGGTTTTTCGTGGCAGGTACTTTCCACGCCGCAGCGCCCTAGCGATCGCGTCGAAGTCCGCCTGGCTGTGAATATTGGCTCGCTGAGCGAAAGCACTCAGCAGAGCGGCTTCAGTCATTTCATTCCGCGCCTGGCGCTGACCCAAAGCGGCAGCCTCCCGACGATGCAGGCGCGTTCGCTGTGGCAGCAGAGTATTGACCCGAAGCGTCCTCTGCCGCCGGCGATCGTTTCGTACGATTTCACCTTGTTTAATCTGAGTTTGCCGAACAACCGCAACGACCTGCTAAAAGAAGCGTTGAACTGGCTGGCGGACGCTAACGGTAAATTGAGTATTACCCAACAAGCCGTCAATCATGCGCTGCAGGGCAGCGATATGGTGGCGACCTGGCCGCTGGATACCCAGGAAGGCTGGTGGCGCTATCGCCTGAAGGGCTCAACGATGCTCGGTCACGATCCGGCGGCGCCGTTGAAGCAACCGATTGATATTAAACAGCTGAAAGAATTTTATCAGAAATGGTACACCCCGGATGCGATGACGCTGATTGTTGTCGGTAACGTCGATAGCCGCAGCGTCGCTGAGCAGATCAACAAAATCTTCGGCGAACTGAAAGGTAAACGCGAGACCCCGGCGGCGGTACCAACGCTATCACCTCTGCCGGCTGTACCGGTGAGTATCATGACCGATGCCGTGCGTCAGGATAAGCTGTCGATCATGTGGGATTCTCCATGGCAGCCAATCCGCGATTCCGCCGCGCTGCAGCGCTACTGGCGCGATGACCTGGCTCGGGAAGCGCTGTTCTGGCACGTGCAGCAGAACCTGAGCAAAAGCAACGTAAAAGATATCGGCCTCGGTTTTGATTGCCGCGTGCTGTATCAGCGCGCTCAGTGCGCGATCAATATCGACTCGCCGGGCGAACGTCTGAACGCCAACCTGAGCGCGGTATCGCGCGAGCTGGCGAAGGTGCGCGACAACGGTCTGCCGCAGGAAGAGTTCGATGCGCTGATTGCGCAAAAGAATCTCGAACTGCAAAAACTGTTCGCCACCTATGCCCGCACGGATACCGATATCCTGATTAGCCAACGTATGCGTTCGCTGCAAAATCAGGTGGTGGATATCGCGCCGGAGCAGTATCAAAAGCTGCGCCAGGAGTTCCTGAACTCACTGACGGTCGACATGTTGAACCAGTATCTGCGCCAGCAGCTGTCGCAGGATATGGCGCTGGTATTGCAGCAGCCGAAAGGCGAGCCGGAGTACAACATGAAAGATCTGAAAGCGACATGGGAAAAGCTGATGGCGCCAGCACCCGCTGCGGCGGTGAGCGCGACGCCGGATACGGTTGATGCGCATAACGAGGCGACGGATATTCCCCCAGCGCAGTAGATACTGTTATCGGTTTGCAGCGGTTTTGGTCCGGGAAAAACATGTACTTAGTGTTAATTCCGAGCACATTGCGCTCCCGATATTTCTTCTGCGTTATGTCTCTCATGGCGCAGGGAGCGCACAGAGGGCGGCCAGTCGCCGCCGCCCTCTGTACTCCCGGGCTCTGGCCGCCAAAATCGCCACTTCGTGGTACCTTCGACTTATCCCTGCAGGCTTCGGGTCGGGCCGAGGCAGCGTCCTTGCAAATCACGGCCCTCAGCCCGCATCCATGCGGGCTGCCCCGGCCTTCCGGGAACGTCTCAGCGATTTTGAGGCCGCCAACACCGGCAGTTTCAGCCAGCGAACGGTAGGCCGGGTAAGGCGTTAGCCGCCACCCGGCGCAAAATCAGCTCAGCTTCCGCCGCCTGTGTTGAGGTTTGTGCGGTTTCAAAATCCCCGGTGGCGCTACCGCTTACCGGGGCTACAGCACTGTACGATTTGGTAGCCCTGCTAAGCGCAGCGCAAGCAGGGGGAATAGGGTCTTAGTCCGGCATCGCTTCGCGCGGGATAATCGCCCCGCGATATTGGATAACCGTGCTGGCGGTGAGATGTCCGCGTTTCGCCGCGGATTCCGCGTCGCCGCCGGTCAGGCGCACCGCCAGATAGCCGGCGCTGAACGAATCGCCCGCCGCCGTGGTATCCACTACTTTCTCTTTCGGCAGCTTCACCGCGGGCACCTCCAGCAGCGGCTGGCCGGCGATCGCCACCAGGCAGGAGTCGGCGCCGCGCTTCACCACCACCTCTTCAACGCCAGCGGCGTGGGTGCGGGCGATAACTTCGGCAACCGGTACCGCTCCCCACAGCGCATCTTCATCATCCTGCGTCAGAAAAGCGATATCGGTACATTCCAGCATTTGCTGGTACACCTGGCGAGTCTCTTGCTGGCTGGCCCACAGGCGCGGACGGTAGTTGTTATCGAAAATCACTTTCCCGCCGTTGGCGCGGCATTCGCGTAGCAGGGTGAGCAACTTTTCCCGGCTGGCCGGGCTGAGGATGGCGAGGCTGATGCCGCTCAGATAGAGGTAATCAAAGGTAGCCAGCTCTTCGCAGATGGCGCCTGCGCGCTCGCTTTCGAGCCAGAATTTGGCCGCCGCTTCGTTGCGCCAATAGTAGAAGGTTCGCTCGCCGGTCTCGTCCGTTTCAATGTAGTAAAGGCCAGGCAGCCGGTCAGCCATGCGCTGAATCAGATCGGTTTTTACCTGTTCGCCCTGCCAGGACTCCAGCATCTGCTGGCTGAAGGTGTCGGTGCCCAGCGCGGTCACGTAGTGTACGCTTAGGGCATCCGCGCTGGTCTGGCGCGCGATGTAGACGGATGTGTTTAAGGTATCGCCGCCGAAACCGCGATTCACCGCCGCGTTTTTCTCTGACAGTTCAATCATGCATTCGCCAATCACGGCAATTTTCTTAGACATAGTGCTGACCTGAAATTGAATCGAAATTAACGGTAGTTTGCGCTGGGCACCCGGCAGGGTCAACCATATTAAAACATCGTTCCATTATTTTTTGACCTGACGCGCAAAATGTGACGAAAAGCGCATTTGGCGGATGAATCCGCGCTCTTCAACTATAGTGAGGAGTGACGAGACGCAAAAGGAGCGGAGAGGGGATGACCAGAACCCGTAAAACGATTGCTATTATCTCGGGAACGATTGTGCTGTTAATCGTTCTTTTTTTCATCGTGTTGGCGACCTTTGACTGGAACCGGCTCAAGCCGACGATCAATCAGAAAGTTTCCGCCGAGCTCAATCGGCCATTCGCCATTCGCGGCGACCTGGGCGTAGTGTGGGAGCGACAGCCTGAGGAGCGCGGCTGGCGCAGCTGGATCCCGTGGCCGCATGTGCATGCCGAAGATATCGTGTTGGGCAACCCGCCCGACATTCCGCAAGTGACGATGGTACATCTGCCGCGCGTGGAAGCGACGCTGGCTCCGCTGGCGCTGCTGAGCAAAACGGTCTACTTGCCGTGGATCAAGCTCGAACAGCCCGACGTCCGGCTGATAAGGCTGACGGAAAACAGCAATAACTGGACCTTTAAATTAGCTTCTGACCCGGCATCCGAAAAAGCCAACCCGCCATCGGCCTGGTCTTTCCGCCTTGATAATATTCTCTTCGATCGCGGCAACATCGGCATTGACGATAAGGTAACCCGCAGCGATATCGCGATCGTGGTCGATCCGCTTGGCAAAGCGCTGCCGTTTAGCGAAGTCACCGGTGCGGGCAACAAAGCGCAGGCGACAAAAGCCGGCGATTATATCTTTGGCCTGTCGGTGAAGGGGCGCTACAAAGGCCAGCCGCTGAGCGGCAGCGGCAAAATTGGCGGCATGCTGGCGCTGCGTAGCGATAGTACCCCGTTCCCGCTACAAGGCGATTTTCACTCTGGTAATACCCGGATAGCGTTTAGCGGCACGGTTAGCGATCCGCTTAACGTCGGCGGGCTCGATCTCCGGCTGAAATTCGCCGGCGACTCGTTGCGCGACCTCTACGATCTGACCGGCGTTCTGCTGCCGGAAACGCCGTCCTTTTCCACCGATGGCCGCCTGCGCGCCGACTTTAAACATAAAAACGGCATGCGTTTTGACTATCGCGATTTTAACGGCCGGATTGGCGACAGCGATATCCACGGTTCGTTGACCTATACCACCGGCAAACCGCGACCGAAGCTTACCGGCGATCTGGAGTCTAAACAGCTGCGTCTGGCGGACCTCGGCCCGCTGATTGGCGTTGATTCCGGCGGCGGGGCGAAGAAATCCTCATCACGTAAAGCGGGAGATGCCGTACAGCCGGCGGGGAAAGTCCTGCCGGCCGATCGCTTTGAGACGGATAAATGGCAGGTGATGGATGCCGATGTGCGCTTCAAGGGGCGGCGAATCGAACACGGCGGTACTCTGCCCATCAGCGACCTGGCGACCCATATTATTCTTGAACGCGGCGACCTGCGCCTGCAACCGGTGCGCTTTGGCCTGGCCAACGGTTCGATTGCCGGCAGCGTGCATCTGCAGGGCGATAAAAAACCGCTACAGGGCGAAGCCAATCTGCAGGCGCGGCGGCTTAAGCTCAAGGCGCTGATGCCGAACGTTGAAATGATGCAGAAAACGCTCGGTGAGATGAGCGGCGATGTACAACTGCGCGGCAGCGGTAATTCGGTGGCGGCGCTGCTCGGCAACAGCAACGGCAACCTTAAGCTGCTGATGAATGATGGTCTGATTAGCCGCAACCTGATGGAAATCCTCGGCTTAAACGTCGGTAACTTTATCATCGGGCAGATTTTTGGCGATGAGGAGGTTCGGGTGAACTGCGCGGCGGCCAATATTGATGTGGTCAACGGCGTGGCGCGACCGCAAATTTTCGCCTTCGATACCGAGAACGCGCTGATTAACATTACCGGCACCGCCAGCTTTGCCTCTGAACAGCTGGATCTGACCGTTGACCCGGAAAGTAAGGGCCTGCGGGTGATTACTCTGCGTTCTCCGCTGTACGTGCGCGGTACCTTTAAATCGCCGGATGCCGGGGTGAAAGCCGGGCCGCTGATTGCCCGCGGCGCGGTGGCGGCAGCGTTGGCGACGCTGGTCACGCCGGCGGCCGCTTTACTGGCGCTGATCTCGCCGGCGGAAGGCGAGGCGAATCAGTGCCGGACGATTTTGTCGCAGATGAAAAAGTAAGGATGAGATGAGCGATGGCCCTGACGGCAACAGCGTCAGGGCCTGCAACTTACAGCGATTGATGGCGGGTTTCGTGGGTCAACAGCAGGGCGATCAGCGTCAGCGCCGCCATCGCCGCCAGGTAGATACCGACAGCCGGCAGGCCGTAATTGCCCTGCAGCCAGGCGGCAATATATGGTGCGACCGACGCGCCGAGGATCGACGACACGTTATAGGAGAAAGAGGCGCCGGTATAACGAACTTCCGTCGGGAACAGCTCCGGCAACAGCGCGCCCATCGGGCCGAAGGTCAGCCCCATCAGGCTAAGGCCCAGCAGCAGGAAGGCGAAGACCAGAATCGGGTTGCCGGAACCGAGCAGCGGTTTAAAGGCGAACAGCGCGAACAGAATAATCATCGTGGTGATGATAATCATGCTTTTACGACGGCCAAAGGCATCCGCCAGCAGGCCCGCCACCGGTACCATCACCCCGAAACCAATGACCGCCATCATCAGCATCCACAGCACTTCGTTACGCGGCAAACCTAAACCAATCGGCGCGGCAGCGGTACTGAAGGTCATGGAGTAAACGGTCATGATATAGAACAGGGTATAGGTCGCCAGCATGATGAAGGTGCCGAGCACGGTCACGCGCACGTGCTTAGTCAGCAGCGTACCAAGCGGGATTTTGACCTGTTTTTTCGCCGCCGCCACCTTAGCGAACACCGGGGTTTCATGCAGCGACACGCGAACATACAGACCGATAATGACCAGGACCGCGGAGAAGATGAACGGCACGCGCCAGCCCCATTCCATGAACTGCTGGTCGCTCAACAGCCACGACAGCAACAGGAAGGTGCCGTTGGCGAAGAAGAAGCCGATTGGCGCCCCCAGTTGCGGGAAGGAGCCATATAGCGCGCGTTTGCGCGGCGGAGCGTTTTCCGTCGCCAGCAGGGCCGCCCCGCCCCATTCGCCACCAAGGCCGAGACCCTGACCAAAGCGCGCCAGCGCCAGCAGCATCGGCGCCAGAATGCCAATGCTTTCATAGCCCGGCAGCAGGCCGATGACCACGGTGGAGATGCCCATGGTCAGCAGCGAGGCGACGAGCGTGACTTTACGGCCTACACGGTCGCCGAAGTGGCCGAATAGCGCTGAGCCAATCGGACGCGCGACAAAGGCGATGGCGAACGTCGCCAGCGACTGTAGCGTCGCGGCGGCGGCATCACCCTGTGGGAAAAAGATATGGGGGAAGACAATGACCGCGGCGGTGGCGTAAATATAGAAGTCGAAGAACTCAATGGCGGTGCCGATGAGTGAGGCGACGACGACTTTATTACGCGAGTTGACCGGCGTGGCGTCTTGCGCGTTGTCGATAGTAGTGGCTGTGGCTTGCATAGATCTTTCTTATTTTTGAGCGAACGAAAAGCCATATAGCCACAGCAAAAGAGACATTTCAATCTGTAACAAAACTCGCCATCGCGCAAAAAACAGGCAAAAAGCGGATAATTTTCGCCCTGAGAAAATATCTTCTATGAAATGCTTCACATAATTAAAATATTAGAGAATAAAACCAGTTTTAGGTTAAATAAAAGTTACGCACTGGATTTATCTGCTGAAATGATAGGTCGGGCTGAATTTTGCGTCTTTATTCAGCCCGATAATGACTTTAATCGTGGGTTTTGCCCGGCATCCGCTTATCGTCTTTATACTCTGCGGTCGCAATCCACGCGGCGCAGAAGAGGGTCAGACGGGCGAAGAAGTAGAAGAAGGCCATCAGCCCCAGTACGGAACCAAAGGCGGCGCCGGATGGGGATTTCACCAGCGCCGGCAGCGTCCAGGTCATCACGATTTTAATAATCTCGAAGCCAATCGCCGCAATTAGCGTACCGCGGAACAGCGCTTTGCGGCGTGGACGGTGGCGCGGCAGTCGCCAGAAGATCCAGAAAAACAGTAGATAGTTCGCGAAGATGGAAATCGCCAGGCCAATCAGGCGCCATGCGGGTTTCAGCCATTCTATATAATCGAGATACAGCGCGGAGATGATCATCTGCTGCGCGGACCCGGCAACGGAGGTAATCGACAGCGTGATCACTAGCGCGACCAGCAGGCCAATCAGCGAGATTAGATCGCGGAAGTATTTTACCCAGATTTTTTCCTGATCCTGCGGCGTACGTTCCCACACGTCGCGCGACTGGGCGCGAATCGCTTCACGCAGGTTGCCCATCCAGTTAATACCGGAGTAGAGCGCGACCAACAGGCCGACCAGCCCGACGGCGGTACGCTGCTGTACGGCGGTGTTGATGGTGTTTTTAAGCGTTGCCGCCAGCGTCGGGTCGCTGACGTTTTGCAGGATTTTATCGAAGATGTCCTGCAGCAGGGTCGGATGCCAGGCCAGCACGAAACCAGCGGCGGCGAATGAAACCATCAGAATGGGGATCATCGACAAAAATGAGAAGTAGGTGATGGCTGCGCCAAACTGATTGCCAAGCCTGTCATTGAACCGCTCGGCGGCGCGCAGCAGGTGGGCTATTACCGGATTGCGCTGAACTTTGGCCGCCGTTCCGGTGACCGTTTTCAGCGCCTGGTTAGCTTTCTGCCCAACGGCGGAATCGTTGATGGCGGCGAGCGTACTTTTGTTTTTCTCCGGCTGCTGGCCCGTTTCCTGTGGCGGTTGGCGATCGTCGTTTTCCGGCGTCATAAGTGATTTCTTCCTTTCTTTACAGCGATATTCAGCCAAAAGTATACCTTAAACGACGCATCTTGCAGGCGTCCATCGGCCCGACGGGCGTTGAC
>OGEH01001126.1_pt1 | contig 11868 bp, 8 predicted proteins | sample 1570681 | NCBI WGS metagenome assembly OGEH01 (sample SAMEA2582126, study PRJEB24529) | metagenome | biome: Human gut stool | place: China | collected 2011 | reverse complement strand
CCGCCTCCTGCTGGCTTAGGTCGATCATCTCCATCAGCACGCTACCCTGCGGGCGAAGGGTGTGGAGGTTCTGCAGCAGCCAGCGCTCAATCTGGTGATGCTGAGCGTTGGTATGTTCTTCGCCAACAATAACCAGCGGCGCCTGGGCGAGTTGGTTCAGCAGTTGTTGCGGCGTCAGGGTGCGCCCGCTGGCGGTATCACGAATATTCGCCTTCTCTACCAGCGCGTGCTCCCCGGCAGGAGAGAGGGGGTGAACCGGGCTGTGACAGGCGCTCAGTAACCACGCGCAGCCTATAACCAGAGTCTTTAAAAGGGGTTCCTTAAACATAAAATATCCATTTTCGGCTTTTTAGTCGTCTTTTCTTCGTATCTTGCTGCTGGAACAGGATGATATGTGATATTGAGAATGATTATCAAGATCATTCTCATTTAAAATTATTGGCAAGGGTGATGATTTCACCCGGTAAGCAGCTGGCCGTTGCTGTGTCGCGGAGAGAATCTGTGAAGACGATCAAGATTTTAAACAGCGATAATATTTAAATCTGCTGGCTTAATGTTGTCTTAATGTTTGTTTCGGTCGCGCGTTGAAATAAGCATTTTGTCATCAGGAAATTCTAATTGGCGGTGTTTTTCACTTTTTTAAAATGATGGTAATTGTTTTCATTATCATTCACATTCCTCTGTGATTTAATCCGTGCCAACCCGGTTTCTCCACGGCTTTTCGACTACCCATACTAAGGATTAGCTTATGAATTTCCGCTTATCGGCATATTGCGCGGCGATGCTCGCTGCTTCGGCTCTGTTTACCGCTCCGCAGGTTATGGCTGCTGACAATGGCGACGGCATTGTGGTGTATAACGCCCAGCATGAAAACCTGGTGAAATCCTGGGTTGACGGCTTTACCAAAGAAACCGGTATTAAAGTCACGCTGCGCAACGGCGACGATAGCGAATTGGGTAATCAACTGGTGCAGGAGGGGTCAGCCTCGCCGGCGGATGTCTTCCTGACCGAAAACTCACCTTCAATGGTGTTGGTTGATAATGCCAAACTGTTTGCGCCGCTGGATGCCGTGACGCTGAATCAGGTCGCGCCGCAGTATCGTCCTGAGCACGGCCGCTGGATTGGCATTGCTGCCCGCAGCACCGTTTTCGTCTATAACCCGGCGAAAATCAGCGAATCTCAGCTGCCGCATTCGCTGATGGACCTGGCGAAACCTGAGTGGAAAGGGCGCTGGGCCGCCTCTCCATCGGGCGCAGACTTCCAGGCCATCGTTAGCGCCATGCTGGCGTTGAAGGGCGAAAAAGCGACGCTCGACTGGCTGAAGGCGATGAAAACGAACTTCGTGGCCTACAAAGGCAACAGCACGGTAATGAAAGCGGTCAACGCCGGTCAAATCGACGGTGGGGTGATCTACCACTATTACCGCTTTGTCGACCAGGCGAAAACCGGCGAGAACAGCAAAAACACCAAACTTTATTATTTCAAAAATCAGGATCCGGGCGCTTTCGTGAGTATCTCCGGCGGCGGCGTACTGGCTTCCAGCAAACATAAAGAGCAGGCGCAGGCCTTTATCAAATGGATCACCGGCAAGCAGGGTCAGGATGAACTGCGTACCAATAATGCCTTCGAATATGCGGTGGGCGTGAATGCCGCCTCTAACCCGAAACTGACGCCGCTGAAAGAGCTGGACGCGCCGAAGGTAGAGCCGTCAACGCTGAATAGCAAAAAAGTGATCGACCTGATGACCCAGGCTGGCCTGCTGTAATTTGATGCTGAAGTGATTTATCTATGTCTGTCCTGAGTCTGGTACTCGGAAAGAAAACAGGACGCCTGCCCGAGCGCAGGCGTCCTGCATTTCCGATGGTTGCCTTAGCTGTACTGTTTTCAGTAATGGCGTTACTGCCGTTAGGTTTTGTGGCCGCGGTGGGGATTGAGACCGGCTGGCCGACCATTAAAGCACTGGTGTTTCGCCCGCGGGTAGCTGAACTGCTCAGCAATACGCTGTGGCTGACGCTGCTGGCGGTGCCTATCTCTATCGTACTGGGCGTGGCGGTGGCCTGGCTCACTGAACGCACCGCGCTTGCCGGGCGTCAGCTGTGGTCGGCGCTGGCGGTCGCGCCGCTGGCTATCCCGGCATTTGTCCAGAGCTATGCCTGGGTCAGCGCGGTTCCCTCGCTGCACGGCCTGTCCGCCGGGGTGTTCCTCTCGGTGCTGGCCTACTATCCTTTTATCTACATGCCGGTGGCGGCGGTGCTCCGTCGTCTCGATCCGACGCTGGAAGATGTTGCCGCCTCGTTGGGTACGCCGCCGTGGAAGGTTTTCTTCCGCGTGGTGCTGCCGCAGCTGCGGTTGGCTATCTGCGGCGGTGCGCTGCTGGTGGCGCTGCATCTGCTGGCAGAATATGGCCTGTATGTGATGATTCGCTTCGATACCTTCACCACCGCCATTTATGACCAGTTCCAGTCCACCTTTAGCGGCCCGGCGGCGAATATGCTGGCGGGGGTGCTGGCGCTGTGTTGTCTGGCGATTCTGCTACTGGAAAGCGTCTCGCGCGGCAAAGCGCGTTACGCGCGCATCGGCGCCGGCGCGGCGCGCGAACAGAAGCGTCGTCCGTTGGGCAATGTGGCCGCATGGGGCGCGCAACTGCTGCTGTTGACGCTGGTGATGCTGGCGATGGGCGTCCCGCTGCTGGTGTTGTGCCGCTGGCTATGGCTTGGCGGGGTGGAGAACTGGCTGCATGCCGATCTTTGGCATTCGCTGCGCCAGACCCTGCTGCTGGGAGCGGGCGGCGCGCTGCTGACCACCGCCTGCGCGATTCCTATCGCCTGGCTCGGCGTGCGTTATCCGCGTCGGCTGTTTCGCCTGCTGGAAGGCTGTAATTACATCACCAGCTCACTGCCGGGTATCGTCACCGCGTTGGCGCTGGTGACGGTCACCATCCACTATGCCCGTCCGGTGTACCAGACCGAGGTGACCCTGTTCCTCGCGTACCTGCTGATGTTTATGCCGCGAGCGCTGATTAACCTGCGCGCCGGTATCGCCCAGGCGCCGGTTGAGCTGGAAAATGTCGCCCGTAGCCTTGGGCGCAGCCCGGCCCGCGCCTTATGGAGCGTCACCATGCGGCTGGCCGCGCCGGGAGCGGCCGCTGGCGCCGCGCTGGTGTTTCTTGGCGTGAGCAACGAGCTTACCGCGACGTTGCTGCTATCGCCGTTAGGCACCCGCACGCTGTCGACCGGTTTTTGGGCGTTGACCAGCGAGATCGACTACGTCGCCGCGGCGCCCTATGCGATGCTGATGATCGTGATTTCGCTGCCGCTGACGGCGGTTCTTTATGTGCAGTCGAAAAAAATTGCAGGGTTGTAACATGCTGGAATTGTCTTCTATCTCGAAATCTTTCGCCGACGCGCTGGTGCTCGATAACCTTAATCTGGCAGTGGCGCCGGGAAGCCGTACCGCCATTGTCGGCCCGTCGGGTTCCGGTAAAACCACGCTGCTGCGGATTCTTGCCGGTTTTGAAACCCCGGATAACGGGCGAATCGTTCTGCAGGGCAACACCCTGTTTGCCGAAGGCGTGTTTGTGCCGGCGCATCAGCGCGGGATCGGTTTCGTGCCGCAGGAAGGGGCGCTGTTCCCCCATCTTAACGTCGCGGACAATATTGCCTGGGGACTCGATTGCAGTCGCGAAGAGAAACGCCGTCGGGTGGCCGCACTGATGGAGATGGTGGCGTTAGATGCGACATTAGCGAACCACTGGCCGCATGAAATTTCCGGCGCACAGCGCAACCCGCCAAGCCACCGCCGATCTGCTGGCCGAGGCTGGCGTAGCCTCGATCCTGGTCACTCACGACCAGACGGAGGCGCTGTCGTTTGCAAGCCAGGTCGCGGTGATGCGGCAGGGGCGTTTCGCTCAGGTAGGGACGCCGTTCGAGGTCTACTCGCATCCGGTTGACGAGGCCACCGCGCTATTTCTTGGCGATGCGCTGGTGCTCGACGCCGAGCTCATGGAAGGGCGCGCCCGTTGCGCCATCGGCGAGTTGCCGACCGACGATCCTCACGCCAGCGGCCGCGGACGCGTGATGTTGCGCCCGGAACAACTGCGGGTGTCGTCGTGCGCGCCGCAGGAGAGCGCCTTTCGCATCGTGGATGTCGATTTCGCCGGCCATATCTCCACGCTGACCGTGAGCGCGGCGGGGCAATCGATGCCGCTGGTGCTGAAAACCGTCAGCCAGGCCGCCTGGCAAGCTGGCGCCGCGGTTCGCCTGGACGTTATTGGTCAGGCGCGGATATTTTGCGCATAGCGTTGAAAAGCTGAACGTTCAGCCGGGATAAAAATTGATTTGGCGCGGAGATGCGTTAATTCGCTGCTGATGTAGCACATTGTGCTAATTACACTACCAGCGAAGGCTTTAGTATCCGCGCCACTGATCTCGTCGCCATGGAGTGGTAGGTCGTTGGAATATTTCCGCGGGGTCAGTCCATTCTTATTGCGGTGCGAGCTGGAACTGTGATTGTCTCTCCGGCCAGCGGCGCTGGCCGGAGCGCGTGCTATAAATCCAGCACTAACCGGCCGCCTTTAGCGCGTGAACAGCAGATCAGCATACTCTGCTGGCTGGCTTTCTCTTCATCGCTGTAATACTGATCGCGGTGGTCGGCTTCGCCCTCCAGAATCATCGTTTCGCAGGTGCCGCACACCCCTTCGCGGCACAGACATTCCACCTTCGCCGCTTTGTTATTCTCGATCACCTGCAGAATGGTCATCTCCTGCGGCACGGTAAATTCGCGTCCGGAACGCGCCAGCACCAGGGTAAATGCCTCTCCGCCTTTATCTTCAACGATAAATTGCTCAAAGTGCAGCTGGCTGGCGGGAACCTGATACCGTTCGGCGGCGGCTTTCACCGCCTCGTTAAGCGCTGCCGGGCCGCAGGTATAGATATGGGTGCCGGGTTCGATATCGGCGAACAGGCGCGACAGGTCGAGACGGCTGCCGAGCGCTGATATGTGAATATCGACCCGGTCGCGCCACGGCGCTGCGCTGAGCGCATCGACGAAAGCATTATTGTCGGCGTCGTGGAAACAGTAGTGCAGCTGCCAGTCAGCCTGCTGCTGTTCCAGTTCAGGAATATGCGCTAAAAACGGCGTAATGCCGATGCCGCCGGCGATCAGCAGATGTTTTCGCGCCTGTGGTTCGATGGCGAACAGGTTGTTGGGGGTGGACACCGTCAGGGTATCGCCCGGTCGCACCTGCTGATGCATAAAACGCGAGCCGCCTTTGGAAGGCGACTCCAGACGCACCGCAATCTGCCAGCTGGTGGTATCCAGCGGTGAGCTCATGAGCGAATAAGCATTGCTGTAACGCTGCTCGCCATCCTGCATCTGGACGATAATATGGCTACCGCCGCTGAATCCCGGCAGCGGGGCGCCGGTCGGCGACACCAGCGTAAAACGCTTAACCTGGGCGGTGATCTGTTCAACATCGCGAACGATCGTCTCAAACATTTGATAATCAGACATCGCGGAACTCCATCAAAAAATCCCGGCGTGGCCAGTGCCGTCGCCGGGAGAGGACATTTACAACCCCTGGCAGAGATACTTCATCTCCAGGTAATCTTCGATTCCGTGTTCCGAGCCTTCGCGGCCAAGACCCGACTGTTTCACTCCGCCAAATGGCGCGACTTCGTTGGAAATCAGCCCGGTATTGATGCCGACCATGCCGTATTCCAGTTGCTCGGAGACGCGCCAGATACGGGCGGCATCGTTGCTGTAAAAATAGGAGGCGAGACCGTAGATGGTGTTATTGGCCTGCTCGATGACCTGCTGCTCATCCTCAAATTTCACCAGCGCGGCCACCGGGCCGAAGATCTCTTCCTGCAGCAGCAGTGACCCCGGCTGTACGTCGCCGATCACCGTAGGGGTGAAGAAATTACCGCCAAGCGGATGCGCTTTACCGCCGGTTAACAGCGTGGCGCCGCGGCTCATGGCGTCGTCGAGCAGGGACTGCACTTTGCGCCCGGCGTCGGCGTTGATAAGCGGGCCAATCTGCACACCGGACTCGCTGCCATCGCCCACTTTCAGAGCGGCGACGCGGGCAACGAACTTATCGCAGAATTGGTCGTAGACGGCGCGATGAATATAGAAGCGGTTGACGCAAACGCAGGTTTGCCCGGCGTTGCGGAACTTGGCGATCAGCGCGCCCTCGACCGCTTTATCGATATCGGCGTCGTCAAAGACGATAAACGGCGCGTTACCGCCGAGCTCTAAAGAGAGCTTTTTGATGGATTCCGCGCACTGGCGCATCAGCACGCGGCCGACTTCGGTCGAGCCGGTAAAGGAGAGCTTACGCACCCGCTCATCACCGGTGAACACCGCGCCAATCTCACGCGACTGGCCAGTTACGACGTTAATGACGCCCTGCGGGATCCCGGCCTGATTCGCCAGTTCCGCCATCGCCAGCGCGGTAAACGGCGTTTCGTTGGCAGGCTTAATTACCATCGTACAACCCGCGGCCAGCGCCGGGCCGGCCTTACGGGTGATCATCGCCGCCGGGAAGTTCCACGGGGTGATCGCCGCGCAGACCCCCACGCCCTGGCGGATCACCATCAGGCGTTTATCGGCGCCGGGGGAGGGGATTATTTCGCCGTTGGCGCGTTTCCCTTGTTCGGCAAACCACTCGATAAACGAGGCGGCATAGGCGATTTCGCCTTCCGCTTCCGCCAGCGGCTTGCCCTGCTCGGCGGTCATTATCTGCGCCAGCGCGGTCTTGTTTTCGAGGATCAGGCGGTGCCAGTTCTTCAATAGCGCGGCGCGCTGGGCGGCGGTAAGCGCGCGCCATGCCGGCAGCGCGGCTGCGGCGGCATCCACCGCCTGCTGCTCTTCCGCTCGTCCCATCTTGGGGATTTGGCCGAGCGTCGCGCCGGTGGAGGGATTGCTGACGGCAAGCGATGTACCGTCGGCGGCGTCGCGCCAGCTTCCGGCAATCAGCGCCTGCTGGCGAAACAGATTTGAGTGAAATACGGACATGGCTAACTCCTTCAACAATTACGGCTGGAACACCTGGGCGACCAGATTGTGGAAATGGGCGATCCCGTGCTCGGAGATCCCGCTGCCGCTGTTATCCGCCATAATGCGCCCCTGTCCACGATAGCCGCGGGACTTCAGCCCCTTCTGCACGCTTTCCACCAGGCGCAAATCTTCCGGGCGGAACACGTCGCGATACCACTCAATCAGCGCTTTCTGCTCGTCGGTCAGCTCTTCGTTGGTGAAATAGATGTCGTAATTCTGCAGGGTGGTCTCTTCATCCACCGGGAATTCATAAATGACGGTCATCATGCCCTTGATCGGCGTGACGTTGAGCATGGTGCACGGCCACAGCCAGAAACCGTGGAACGCGGCGTCGGTGCCTTCTTCGAATTTAAATGACTGCTCGGACGGCTTGGCGAAGCCATACTGCAGCGTCCATTTGCCGTGCATGGTGTGCCAGTAACGGTCAACCTGCACGGAATCCGAGAAGCCCGGGTGCGCCGGGCCGCAGTGGTAACATTCCAGATAGTTATCGACGATATTTTTCCAGTTCGCCGGGGTAAGAGTGGTAAAGCGGGCCGCCAGTTTCAGCTCATGAACATCCGGGCAGGCTTCCAGCACTTTGTCCTGCAGCCCCGGTAGCTGCGTTTCCACGCTCTCCGCTTGCGGGTTCATATTGATAAACACAAAGCCGGCATACTCTTCAAGGCGAACCGGCACAAGCGTTGCCTTATCGCTATCGAAATTCTCCACGTTTTCGCAGTTGCGGGCGTGGGCGAGATTGCCGTCAAGCTTGAAGGCCCAGGCGTGATAGGGGCAGGTAATCACGTTTTTGGCTTTACCTTCGCCGCTCAGCAACTGGTGGCCGCGGTGCGGGCAGACGTTATAGAAGGCGCGCAGAATGTTGTCGCGCCCGCGGACGATAACGATATTTTCGCCGATGATCTCCCGGGTAATGTAATCGTTCGGCCTGGCGACTTCGCTGCCGTGGGCGACGCAAATCCAGCTGTTGGCGAAGATACGCTCTTTCTCGTGCTCAAACGCCTGGCTGTCGGTGTAAAAACGGGCCGGAATGGTCCAGGCGTCCTGTGGATTGGCACAAAAGTTAATCGGCAGGGTAAAGTCAGGGCTTAAATTGCTCATGTAGGGTCACCTTGTGATTATTGTCAGTAAGCGTTTTTTAAAGCGACTGGCCGTCGCCTTTGAGTACCGCGCCAACCGGCAGCGTCTCGGCTTTAACGATCGGCTCGGGCGTATGGGGTTCTATCTGATGCACAGGCACGTGGGCGTAATCCTGTTTTAGCCAGCGTACAAAGCCGCCGGTCTTGATCAGTAAAATGGCAAGGAACGGTAAGGCGGTTAGCACCACGGTGGTTTTCATGGTTTCCAGCGAAGCGCCGGTAAACAGAATCGATAGCGGGATAAGGGTTATCACCACGCACCAGAACAGGCGCATGCCGCGATCCGGATCCTCGCCTTCGCGCAGGTTACGGGTACTGGTCGCCGCCATGGTGTAGGCCACCGCATCCATATGTGAAGCAAGGAAAACGATCATTACGAACAGATAGGCGGCGAGGAACAGCTTGCCCGCCGGCAGCGACATCAGCACCTGTTGGACGGCGGTTTCGCCGCCGAGGGACTGCATCACCTGCGGCACGTTAATCACGCCGTTGACGAACTGATGCATGGCATAGCTTTCCATCACCCCGAAGAAGAACCAGCAGCCGACGGTGCTGCCGAGGATAAGCCCCCAGATCACCTCTTTAATCTTACGGCCGCGGGAGACGCGAGTGACGAACATCGCCACCCCAGGGGTATAGGAGATCCACCACAACCAGTAGAAGACGGTCCAGTTGCGGGTAAAGGCGCCGTCGCCGAGCGGGTCGGTAAACAGGCTCATCTGCAGAAAGTTTTGGGTCGTCAGACCGATGGCGTTGATGATGTTATTGGTGATGAATTCGGTCGGGCCGATCAGTAATACCACCAACGGCAGCAGGAACGCCCCCCAGCCGACCATTTTGCTCAGACGCTGCAGGCCGTTGTTGATACCAATCCACGAACTCATGCAGAAAATACCGCCGGAGAGCAGGATCACAAACGCCTGGACGGTGAAGTTATCCGGCAGTCCGGTGAGAGCTGACAGGCCGCGGGTGAAGGTGGCGGCAGTGACTACCAGCGAAATGGTTAACGCGCCGACGGTGGCAATCAGGAACATCAGATCGACCAGGCGGCCCCAAAAGCCCTGCGGATTAACGCCGGTGATCGCCGAAATGATCCCGGAAAGGCTGAGGCCTTTATTTTTCCGCACGTGGAAGTGATAGGCCATGATCAGCGAGGCGAGGGTGTAGGTCGCCCACGCGCTAATGCCCCAGTGGAAGAAAGAGTACGGGATGCTGTATTCCAGCGCTTTTGCTGAATGCGGCGCAATATTCAGGCCAGGGGTCTGGTAGTAATAAGCCCACTCGGCAACACCCCAGTACAGCGTAGAGGAGCCGAGTCCGGCGCAGATAAACATAAACAGCCATGAGAGAGTGCTGTACTCGGCTTTGCCTTCGCCGAGCCGGATATTGCCGTATTTGCTGGTAGCCAGATATAACACCAGTCCCAGCGCCAGCAGCACCAGCACCTGTACCGCGGAACCCAGCAGGCGGGTAACGCCGTTAAAAATCGAATTAGCCGCCTGCGCGGTTTGTTGGGGGAAGAGACTTAATGTAGCGGCGATGAAAACAATGGCCGCCAGGCTGATGACAATCAGCGGCACATCTTTTTTCTTTACGTTGCTCAACATGAGTGATCTCCTGGGCACGGTTGCCCGTCGGTGGCTTTAGCCTGTCGTTGTTATCACGCTGTAGGGTCAGGGTTCGTAGCAAAATGCTATTAACAATTGGATTATTTCTTCGTTACATGAATTAAACAATTGGCCGATTCGTGAAGCAATAAAACACGGAACGGAAATAATAAAAGGTGAATTGGCGCAGGTTCTTTCCTTTCAGGAATCAATAAAGTTCGCCGCTGTGATGCGGTTCACTTGTCAATCGTGGGGTTTTCTGCATTCAGAGGAGAGAGAGGAGTTGGCGCGAGTTTTCCCGGGTAGCGGCTACGCCTTACCCGGGCTACGCGATCGGGCGACCTACCTTTTATTTATACACCACGCTGTCTGAAACTGTCGGTGTTGGTGGCCTCAAAATCGCTGAGACGTTCCCGGAAGGCCGGGGCAGCCCGCATGGATGCGGGCTGAGGGCCGTGATTTGCAAGGACGCTGCCTCGGCCCGACCCGAAGCCTGCAGGGATAAGTCGAAGGTACCACGAAGTGGCGATTTTGGCGGCCAGAGCCCGGGAGTACAGAGGGCGGCGGCGACTGGCCGCCCTCTGTGCGCTCCCTGCGCCATGAGAGCCATAACGCAGAAGAAATATCGGGAGCGCAATGTGCTCGGAATTAACACAAAGCACATGTTTTCCCGGACCAAAACCGTTGCAAACCGATGCGATATCTACATGAGCGTGCCATTGTAGCCCCGGTAAGCGCAGCGCCACCGGGGGGCGGCCGGAGTAATTACGCCAAAATGGCCTTGCAGATAGCGTCGCTGACCTGCTGCGTTGAGGCGTTGCCTTTCATGTCCGGGGTTTTCGGCCCGCTGGCGATCACCTGCTCTATCGCCGCCAGAATGCCGTTGTGCGCGGCATGGTAGCGCTCGTCGCCGTTTCCGAGGAAATCGAGCATCATCGCCCCGGCCCAAACGGTAGCGATCGGGTTGGCGATATTTTTACCGTAAATATCCGGTGCCGACCCGTGAACCGGTTCGAACAGCGACGGGAAGGTCCGCCCTGGGTTCAGGTTAGCCGACGGCGCAATACCGATAGTGCCGGTACAGGCCGGGCCGAGATCCGACAGAATATCGCCAAACAAATTGGAGCCGACGACCACGTCGAAACGTTCCGGCTGCAGCACGAAGCGGGCGCAGAGAATATCGATATGCTGCTTGTCCCAGCGAATCTCGGGATAGCTTTTGGCCATCTCTTCCACGCGCTCATCCCAGTAGGGCATGCTGATCGCCAGACCGTTAGATTTGGTTGCTGAGGTCAGCGTTTTGCGCGGGCGGCTTTGCGCCAGCTCAAAGGCGTAGCGCAGGATCCGGTCAACGCCGCGGCGGGTGAAGACCGACTCCTGAATCACCACTTCATGCTCGGTGCCTTCATTGGCGCGACCGCCAAGGGCGGAATATTCGCCTTCGGTATTTTCGCGCACCACGTAAAAATCGATGTCGCCGGCCTTTTTACCCGCCAGCGGACAGGGGACGCCGGGGAACAGGCGCACCGGGCGCAGGTTGACGTACTGATCGAACTCACGGCGGAACTTCAGCAGCGACCCCCAAAGCGAGATATGGTCGGGGACGGTATCCGGCCAGCCGACGGCGCCGAAATAGATAGCATCGAAGCCCTGCAACTGCTCGCGCCAGTCGTCCGGCATCATCTTGCCGTGATGGGCGTAATATTCGCAGCTTGCCCACTCCATCTGCTCGAAGCTCAGCGACAGATCCCAACGCTGCGCGGCGGCTTGCAGCACGCGAATACCTTCAGGCAGAACTTCTTTACCAATTCCGTCACCGGGGATGGCGGCAATACGACAGGTTTTTTTCATTCCGGTTCTCACTTTTTAGCGATGATGTTTGACCACCTGCCTATCCTATAATTGACTGGTTCATAATTAATCACGCTAACTGGTGAAACATAAAACACAGATCATGAATAATCTGCCGCTGCTAAATGATTTACGCGTCTTTATGCTGGTCGCTCGCCGGGCCGGGTTCGCCGCCGCCGCCGAGGAGCTTGGCGTATCGCCGGCGTTCGTCA
>OGEH01001125.1_pt1 | contig 11883 bp, 10 predicted proteins | sample 1570681 | NCBI WGS metagenome assembly OGEH01 (sample SAMEA2582126, study PRJEB24529) | metagenome | biome: Human gut stool | place: China | collected 2011 | reverse complement strand
ATATAAAGGTCGATGCTTTCCGGGCTGACGTCGTCGCTGAGGCTAAACACCTGTTCAAATAGCTGCTGGCGGGAAACCGGACGGGTACGGCGAAACATCAGCACTTTCAACAGCGCCAGCTCGCGCGGCGTCAGGGACAACATCTCACCACGCAGCAGAAAATAGCCTTCATCGCGATATTCCAGATCGCCAAGCTGCTGCACCTCATGCACCTGCCCTTCGCTGCGTCGCAGCAGCGCCCGCAGCCGGGCATCAAGCTCCTCCAGCTCAAAAGGTTTAGGCAGGTAATCGTCGGCGCCGACGTTCAGCCCTTTCACCCGATCCGCTACCGCGCTGCGCGCGGTCAACAGCAGCACCGGCAGCGTTTGTCCACGCTTACGCAACCGCTGTACCACCTCGAGGCCATCTAAGCCCGGCATACCGATATCCAGCACCGCCAGCGCATATTTTTCGCTTTGCAGCAGGTGATCCGCCGCCCGGCCATCAAAAACGCAATCCACGGCAAAACCGCCCTGCACCAGCGCTTTTTCCAGCCAGTGAGCCAGCTCACGGTTATCCTCGGCTAATAAGAGACGCATATCACATCCTGTAAAGTTGCTGCCGCATTGAAAGGGAAATGAAAGGTAACTGTTTTAACAATCACGCAACCGAATCGCCACATGTCGGTTCACATAATCAGAAAAACATTCCCTGTACCTACTGAGGAAGCCTATGAAAACGCCATTTTTCCGCCATCTTAGCGCCATCGCGCTGTGCCTCTGTACAACCACCGCTTTCGCGGCGCAAGCCCCGTCCCGCACCGAATGTATCGCGCCCGCCAAGCCCGGCGGCGGCTTTGACCTCACCTGTAAGCTGATTCAGGTGAGCCTGATGGAAACCGGCGCGATCGAGAAACCGATGCGCGTCACCCATATGCCCGGCGGCGTCGGCGCGGTGGCCTATAACGCCATCGTCGCCCAGCGCCCGGCGGAAGCCGGAACCGTGGTCGCCTTTTCCGGCGGCTCGCTGCTGAATTTGTCGCAGGGGAAATTCGGCCGCTACGGCGTTGATGACGTGCGCTGGCTGGCCAGCGTCGGTACCGACTACGGCATGATTGCCGTACGCGCCGATTCGCCATGGAAAGACCTGAAGTCATTCATGACCGCGATGGAGAAAAATCCCGCCACTATCGTCATTGGCGCCGGGGCCTCCATCGGCAGCCAGGACTGGATGAAAGCGGCGCTGCTGGCGCAAAAAGCCAACGTTGACCCGCACAAGATGCGCTACGTCGCCTTTGAGGGCGGCGGCGAGCCGGTAACCGCGCTGCTCGGCAACCATGTGCAGGCGGTCTCCGGCGATCTGAGTGAAATGGTGCCGTACCTGCAGGGAAATAAGATCCGCGTCCTGGCGGTCTTCTCCAACGAACGTCTGCCGGGCGCGCTGGCTGATGTTCCTACCGCTAAAGAGCAGGGCTATGACCTGGTCTGGCCGATTATTCGCGGCTTCTTTATGGGCCCGAAAGTAAGCGATGCCGACTACCAGTGGTGGGTTGATGAATTCACTAAACTGCAGCAAACCGATGAGTTCAAAAAGCAACGTGAACTGCGCGGCCTGTTTGAATTCAACATGAACGGCAAGGAACTCGATACCTATGTAAAACAGCAGGTCAGCGATTATCGCGAACAGGCGAAAGCCTTTGGCCTGGCTAAATAATCCGCGGAGGCGCTAATGAGCGATCGTATCTTTGCCGGAGTCTGGCTGTTGTTATGCATTGGCGGCCTGTTTATCGCCTGGCAGATCCACAGCGAATACTCGTATGAACCCGTCGGCCCGCGCCCTTTCCCGTTGGGCATTATCGGCCTGATGCTGCTGTGTTCTGCGCTGATGCTGCTGCGTCGCCCGGACGCCATCGAGTGGCCGGGACGACATGTCCTGCAACGGCTGTTAACCATGGTCGTGGTGCTGGTGGTCTATGCCTGGGGATTTGAATGGCTGGGCTTTCCGCTGGCGACCGCGCTGCTGACGGCGGTGATCGGCCTGCTATTCGGCGCCACGCTACCGGCGGCAGGCATTGCCGGCGTGGTGATGGGCGTCTCGTTATGGTACGCCTTCGATACCTTACTTGATGTGACTCTGCCGCTTGGCGTCTGGTTAAATTAACGGAGAAGCTTATGGATACCTGGATCTATCTGTCGCAGGGTTTCGCCGTCGCCATGACGCCGGAAAATCTGCTTATTGCCCTCATCGGCTGCTTTGTCGGAACCATCGTCGGGCTACTGCCCGGCCTTGGGCCGATTAACGGCGTCGCCATTCTGCTGCCGCTGGCCTTTGCCCTGCACCTGCCTGCGGAATCGGCGCTGATTCTGTTGGCGACGGTCTATATCGGTTGCGAATATGGCGGGCGTATTTCGTCTATCCTGCTGAACGTGCCCGGCGATGCCGCCGCCATCATGACGGCGCTTGATGGCTATCCCATGGCGCAGCAAGGGCGCGGCGGCGTCGCGCTGTCGATTTCCGCCGTCAGCTCTTTCTTCGGTTCGCTTATCGCGATCGGCGGCATTATTCTGTTCGCGCCGCTCCTCGCCCAGTGGTCGCTGGCGTTCGGCCCGGCGGAATATTTCGCGCTGATGGTGTTTGCCATCGCCTGCCTCGGCAGCATGATGGCGCAAAACCCGCTGAAATCGTTCCTCGCGGCGTTAATCGGTTTGGGCCTGGCGACGGTCGGCGTCGATGCCAACACCGGGGTTTACCGCTTCACCTTCGACAGCGTCCATCTCTCCGATGGCGTTCAGTTTATAGTGGTGGTTATCGGCCTGTTCTCCGTTTCGGAGATTCTGTTGATGCTGGAGAGCACCAGCGGCGGGCAAACGCTGGTGCGTAAAACCGGGCGCATGCTATTTAACACCAAAGAGGCCGCGCAGTGCGTCGGCGCGACCCTGCGTTCTTCCGTGGTGGGTTTCTTCGTCGGTATTCTGCCCGGCGCCGGGGCGACCATCGCCAGCGCCATCACCTATATGACGGAGAAAAAAATCAGTGGTAATAGCGATAACTTCGGCAAGGGGGATATTCGCGGCGTAGCGGCGCCGGAAGCCGCGAATAACGCCTCCGCCTGCGGTTCGTTTATTCCAATGTTGACGCTCGGCGTGCCTGGTTCCGGCACCACCGCGGTCATGATGGGCGCGCTGACGCTATATAACATTACGCCCGGCCCGGCGATGTTCACCGAACAGCCGGATATCGTCTGGGGGCTCATCGCCGCGCTGCTTATCGCCAACGTGATGCTGCTTATTATGAACATTCCGCTTATTGGCCTGTTCACCCGCATGCTGACGATCCCGCTATGGTTCCTGGTACCGGCCATCGCCGCCGTTTCCGCCGTCGGCGTCTATGCGGTGCATAGCACCACCTTTGACCTGTTGCTGATGGTTGGCCTCGGCGTGCTCGGCTACATCATGCGTAAAATGCACTTTCCGATGTCGCCGCTGATCCTCGGTTTTGTATTGGGCGAGATGCTGGAGCAGAACCTGCGCCGCGCGCTGTCGATCAGCAACGGTAATCTGGCTATCCTCTGGGAAAGCGGCGTAACCAAAACATTGCTGATGCTGGCTGTCGCCGTCCTGGTGGTGCCGCCGCTGCTGCGTCTGAGACGTAAACAACGCCAGCGCCGCGCCGAGGCCAATATCGGCTAAACCGGCGAATTGACCCATTCGCGCAGCGCCCGGCGCGAAATCTTAATCCCGCCGTTCTTTAACGTTTCCGGCAACCGTAGCCACTGTACCGGCTGCTGGAAACGCGCTAACCGTTCAGCGCTCCATGCCACCAGCGTGGCCATTTCGCAGCCATCCTCGCATTCAACCACCGCCACCGGGCGTTGGCCGTATTCGATATCATCCTGCGGCACAATAAACACCTGCTGAACCTGCGGATGGGCGAGTATCACACGCTCAACCTCCTCCGGCTGAATGCCTTCGCCGCCGCTAAAAAAGAGATTATCCAGCCGCCCAATAACCGACAGCCGACCGGCACGTAACTCGCCGCGATCGCGCGTCGCAAACCAGCCTTCATCGTTGGTTAATGGCAGCAGTTGACCATCGCGCCAGTAGCCTGCGGCCATGCTCGCCGCCCGCAGCCAGATCTCGCCGGCGACAATTTTTACCTCCCGTCCCGGCAGCGCTTCGCCCACATCCGCCGCTCCGTCGGCCTCTTTGGCGCAGACCGTGGAGGCGAATTCGGTGAGGCCGTAGCCGCAGAAGCTGCGTATTCCCTGCGCTCGCGCCCTTTCGGTCAGCTCGACGGGGATCGCCGCGCCGCCAAGCAGCACCGCCTTGAGTGAAACATCGACATCGCCATTTAGCAGGCGCCATAGCTGAGTCGGTACCAGCGAAGCATGGGTACAGCCCCGCAGCGCCTGCTCCAGCGGTTGTCTATCGCGCACCGTCAGCCGCGCGCCAGCCAGCAGCCAGCGCCAGATGATCCCCTGCCCGGAGACATGGAACAACGGCAGCGACAGCAGCCAGTCGTCTTCCGCGGCAAACGGCATCAGCGCCAGTACGCCAGCGGCGCTGGCCAGATGGGCGCTGGCGCTATGTACCGCCGCCTTCGGCAGGCCGGTTGAGCCGGAGGTTAACGTCATCGACACCAGCCGTTCGCCATGCCAGCAAACGGCACAAGCGCCTTCTGCCGCCTGCAGAGTTAACGCCGGTAAATTCCCCGGCAGCGTATCACCGTTAAGCACCAGTTGATGCTGTATGGTTAACGCAGGCAACAGTTCCTGCAGCAATGCCATAGGCAGCTGCGGATTAAGCGGCAGCACCCGCGCCCCGCACTGCAGCAGCGCCAGCCAGGCGAGTAGCGTCTCCGGCTGGTTGTAGGCCCGTAGCGCCACTCCCTGACCTTCCATTACGCCCTGCGCGGCAAAACCAGATGCCAGCGCGTCAATCCGCGCGCATAGCTCACGCCAGGTCAACGCCTGGTCATTCAGGCGTAGCGCCTGCGACTCGCCGCGTAATTGACGCCAGTGGCGCCACGGCCAATCGGAAAACATCACAGCAGTTGCTCCAGCTCATCAGCATTGAATATTGGCAGCGTACTCTCCGGCCACGCCCGCACCAGCTGCGCGCCCATCAGCGCCAGCGTATCGAGTCCGGGGATAGTCTGCGGAGTCAGCCAGGCGGCGATCCTCGCCAGCTGCGTTAACCCCAGGCTGGACTCGACCGACGAGCTAATCACCGCGCTCAGCCCCAGCGCATGCGCCGCGGCGACCTGTTGCTGAACCTTTTGTAAGCTGCCGGTCAGCGTCGGTTTGATCACCACCGCGCTCACGCCGGGCTCGGCGACAAAACGGAAATCCGCCTCGCGCAGGCTTTCATCCCAGGCGATAGCAATACCGGTCTGCTGGCTGAATTCACGCGAATCGTCGCGGCTTTTGCACGGTTCTTCGAGAAAGGCAATGCGTTGGCGATAGGCCGGATTAACATATTTGGCGAACTGCTGCGCTTTGATCGGCGTCCACGCCCGGTTGGCATCCAGCCGCAGCTGCAGGTCGGGGATCGCTTCCAGCAGCAGATTCACCACCATGCCGTCGCGTACCGCCTCCCACAGCCCTACTTTCACCTTAGCGACTTTCTCGCCAGGCATCGCCGCCAGTTTGGCGAACAGTTCATCCGGGTCGCCGGAACAGAGCGGCGCCGCGCGATAATCCGCCGCCTGTGGTAGCTCGCCGCCAAGCTCCGCCTGCGCGCAGCTAATACCAAAAGCGACGGAGGGCTGCATAGGAAGCGGCGGCTCAGCGCCGTCGCGCCAGGCCCGCGCCCACGCCAGCAGCGCCATTTGCGCCTCTTCCAGCGTTTCGTCACTGAATCCCGGCAGGGGAGAAATTTCCCCCCAGCCTTCGCGTTCACCCTCCTGCAGACGGATGAACAGCCCGTCGCGGGTTTTTAACCGCCGTTCGCGCAGAACCACGCCCGCGTCCATCGGTATCTGCCAGCGGTAAACCTGCGAAACGCGCATTATGGATTCCGTTTAAATTTGCTGAAGTCCGGCTGACGTTTCTGGTTAAAAGCGTTACGTCCTTCCTGCCCTTCTTCCGTCATGTAGAACAGCATGGTGGCGTTACCCGCCAGCTCCTGCAGCCCGGCCTGGCCATCGCAGTCGGCGTTCAACGCCGCTTTCAGGCAGCGCAGCGCCATCGGGCTGTTTTGCAGCATTTCACGACACCAGCGCACGGTCTCTTTTTCCAGATCCGCCAACGGGACCACGGTATTCACCAGCCCCATATCCAGCGCCTGCTGGGCGTCATACTGACGGCACAGGAACCAGATTTCGCGCGCTTTTTTCTGCCCGACGATACGCGCCATATAGGAAGCGCCCCAGCCGCCATCAAAGGAGCCGACTTTAGGCCCGGTCTGGCCGAAGATGGCATTGTCCGCCGCGATGGTCAGATCGCACATCATGTGCAGTACGTGGCCGCCGCCGATAGAGTAACCGGCGACCATCGCTACTACCGGTTTCGGGCAGGTGCGGATCTGGCGCTGGAAGTCGAGCACGTTGAGATGGTGAACGCCGGAGTCGTCCTGATAGCCGCCGTAATCGCCGCGAACTTTCTGGTCGCCGCCGGCGCAGAAAGCTTTATCGCCTTCACCAGTCAGTACGATAACGCCGATATTGTCGTCATAGCGGGCATCCGCCAGCGCCTGAATCATCTCTTTGACGGTCAGCGGACGGAAGGCGTTGCGCACCTGCGGACGATTGATAGTGATTTTAGCAATCCCGTCAGTCGATTTTTGATAACGAATATCGGTATAGCCTTCTGAGCAATCGTGCCATTCAACGGGGGCGTAGAGCATTGCTTCATCAAGAGAGATCATAGAATGTCCTTCAGTTAACTTGCCAGAATCTGCGCCAGACAGGCAATCACCGCCTCGGGGTTGTCCCGGTGCGCGTTGTGTCCGGCATGGTGAATGATATGGGTATCGGCGGCGAGCGCTTGCGCGATAGCGCGAAACTTGGCGTCGCGTTCGCCGCACAGGTAGTGAAAAGGAAAATCGCGAGCCTGCAGAGACGGGCGCAAATCGGCCTGCCGGGCAAGGGAGGTCGCCTCCAGCATCGCCGCCAGCGTAGCGCCGTTATTGCGGCGACGTAGGGCGACCAATGACGCGCGCTGCGCCGCATTCAGCGAAGCGAAGACCGGCTGCTGATACCAATCGGCGAAGACCTGCGCTAACGGCTCGCGGCGAAAACGTTCCGCCCAGGCGCTATCGTTGATGAGCCGCGCCTGCCGCGACGCTTCGTCCTGCAGGCCCGGATGTCCGCCCTCGACGATCAGGCCGCGCAGGCCTGCACGCGGCTGGCAGGCGAAGTTCATCGCCACCCGGCCGCCCAGGGAGTAGCCAACCAACCAGTAATCCAGGATGTTGTAACTATTTAGCGTAGCCTGCAGTAATTCGCTAACCCCGGTAAAGCCATCGACCGCGATATCCGCCGAACCACCGTGCCCCGGCAGATCGAGATACAGCCGCGGCCAGGCCGGAAACGCTTCGCCAACCGTACGCCACTCGTCGCGGTCTCCGGAAAAGCCGTGCAGGAATACCAGCCAGGGATAACCCGGCTGGCCGCTTTCAACCGCCGCGTTGAGCGTCACAGGCGACTTACCTGCGCCAGCAGTTGCTGGAGAGTCTGCGTACCGTCGGTCTCGTTAACCGCCAGCTCAATTACCGTCGCCCCGGCGCGGCGCCACGCGCCTGCCAGCGCCTCATCCAGCGACTGCCAGTCATCAGGGCGGTGATAAGCCAGACCGAACATCGCCGCCGCGTGGCTGAAATCCACGTCCTGCGGCATTAAATAGAACTGGCGGCGCTCGTCCTGCGGCGTCGGCAGCATAGAGAAAATCTGCCCGCCGTTATTATTGACCACAATCAGCACCAGCGGCGCCGACGCCTGGCGCAGCAGGGCCAGCGAGTTGAGATCGTATAACGCCGAAAGATCGCCGACGATCGCAAGCGTAGGCCGGGCGCTCGCCCGCTGCACGCCGGCGGCGGTCGCCAACAGGCCATCAATGCCGCTGGCGCCGCGATTACTATAGACCGGATAACCCGCCGGCAGTTGCCCCAGCGCGTCTATCAGGCGTACCACTAAACTGTTGCCAACAAACAGCTGTCCCTGATCCGGCAAATAGCGCCGAATGCGCTGCGCCAGCTGCGCTTCGCCAAAAGGCTCGTTGCTGGCGACCGCAGCCTGCCACGCCTGCCCGGCAAGCTGTGGGATCACCGTCGCCCACGGCTGGCGTTTCTCCGCCGGATGTAATTCGAGCCAGCGCTCAACGCTTGAGAGCAGACGGCGACCGCGGTGCTGCGCCGGATCGAGGCGACCGCGCAGATTATCCACCAGCCAGTATTCATCCGGCTCGCAGGTCGCCTGCCACTGGAGCACGCGTTTGCCGGTCAGACTGCTACCGAGTTGCACGACGATTTGCGCCTGCGCCAGTTCGCTGACCGCTTTACCGTTGCCCAGCCACAGGTCGGCGCACGGCAACGGCTGCCCGGTCTGCGACAGGACATCGCCAATCAGCGGCCAGCCGAGGGTCTGCGCCCATTCAGCCACTTTTTTACCTTCCGCGGCGCTCATCCTGCCCGCGACCACTACGCCGCGTTTTTGCCGCCAGAAGAACCAGTCGCGCTGTTTCTCACTCTCCATCTGCAGCGCCTGACGCAGCCAGGGCTTATCGCTCTGCCACCAGTTGCCGAGCTGCTGTTGCCACTCCAGCCCGCTATCGTCCATATCGCCATATAGCGGCTCAGCGAACGGGCAGTTGATATGCACCCCGCCGGCATGCAGCTCGCCCAGCGCCTGATCGATGGTCGAGACCAACCAGCGGGCGGAAATATCCTGCGAAGGACGCGGTAAAGAAACGGTCTGCGCAGGATGAGAAGCAAACATTCCCGGTTGGCGGATGGCCTGATTGGCGCCGCAGTCGATAAGCTCCGGCGGGCGGTCGGCGGTCAGCAGGATCAGTTTTTCACCCGTCAGGCCCGCTTCAATCAGCGCCGGATAGAGATTCGCAGTTGCGGTTCCGGAGGTCACAATCACCGCCACCGGCTGGCCGCTGGCCTTCGCCAGTCCCAGCGCCAGGTGGCCAAGACCACGTTCGTCAAAATGAGTATGATGAATAAAAGCGCGGTTTTCCGCCGCCGCCAGGGTTAAGGGCGTCGAGCGCGAGCCTGGGGCAATGCAAATGTGCTGCACGCCGTGGCGGGTTAAAGCTTCAAGGATCACCGCCGCCCAGCGTCGGTTAAATGCGCTTACTGACATGAAATTGTCCGGTATCAAATATTGATGCTAAGTATAGATAAGGCAGAGTTGCGCCGTTTTGATATACGTCGTCTCTCTACGTTTCTGAAAGTAATAACGTTCGTAATCCCGCCGCTTTATTTTCTATTTCTTGCCACTCCTGCTGCGGGTCAGATCCGCTGACAATACCGGCCCCGGCATACAGCCTCAGGGTGTCGTTTTCGACTTTTGCCGAACGCAGCGCCACGCAAAACTCGCTTTGCGCCAGTGAAAGATAACCTGCGGAGCCGGCATACCATTCGCGGGTGAAAGGCTCATGGCGGCGGATGAACGCCAGCGCCGCCTGGCGCGGCAGCCCCGCCACCGCGGCGGTAGGCTGCAGCTGCAGCAGACAGCGGCTGTCGTCGGGCTCAGCCAGTTCGCACCAGATACAGCGCCGGAGATGCTGCACCTTACGCAGGCGTACGACCTGCGGCGGCAGAACGTCAAGCGTCGGCGACTCGCCCTGCAAACGCTGGCAGATATCCTCCACCACCAGCATATTTTCCCGCTGGTTTTTATCGTCTTTCATTAGCCAATCGGCCAACTGCTGCGCACGGGCGTCATCGTGATGATTAGCGACGGTGCCCGCCAGCGCTTCGGTGCGCAGCAGCGCGCCGCGTCGCCGCCACAGCCGTTCCGGCGTGGAGCCGAGAAACGCCTGCTGTGGGCTAAAGGCCATCAGGAAGTGAAAACAGTTAAGATTGCTGCGCCGACTGGCCGCCATAATGGCAAACGCCTGCAGCGGCGCGCTAAAGCGTAAATCCGTGACCCGCGCCAGCACAACCTTATCCATTTCGCCGGCGCCGATTACCTGCGTCGCCTGCGTAATCAGCTCGCGCCACTGCGGGTATTCCGGCGCATGCTGCTCGCTTTGCAGCGGCGGCATCAATGCCGCCGTCGCCTGCTCGCTATTTAATGATTGGAGAAACGCCCGCGCGGCGGCCGCGTCGTCTTGCAGCGAGGTCACACTGTGTACCACCAGCCGTAAAGTCGCTTTGCCGCCCAGGCGGCGCCACTCCAGCCGCGGCAGAAACAGATGACCCTGCTGCGGGTCGAACGCATTCAGCCCGCTGATGCGCAGATCTTCCCGCCCCTGGGCGCATAAAAAATCATGCGCCGCGGACAAAGAGGCAAAGGTGGTTACTGCCCCCAGCGCCGCCAGCTCTTCATCACCGTTACGCTGCTGCCAGTAGAATTGCGGCCAGCACGGCTGATGCGCGCACCACAGTAACGGGTCGAAGGCGTCGTTTAACGGGAATGGGATATCAAAAATTCGCGTGCCGGGTGACGGAGGGAAATCTTCAGCCAGGCAGCCCAGCAGGCTTTCCAGCGCGGTGGAAACAGACAGCACGCGAACCTCCACGAAATTAAAAACCCCACATTATAAAGGGTAGCTGCGATAAATAGCAGTACCCATCATGAGGGAGCGAACCTTAACAGGCCCGGCGAACGCCAGCCACTGGATTCGCTACAGGAGGAAAAGTATAGATAATTGATAGCGATACGCTATTACTATTTAGCTTCTTAATGAGTTGTGATGTCACGCGCCATACCGATATGGGCAATACCGTCCTCATCGTATACCTCCGTCACCGGCACAAAACCAAAGCTGGCATAAAATTTCTGCAAATGCGCCTGCGCCCCCAGATAAATCGCCTTCTGCGGCCAGTTCTGCCGGCAGCTGGCCAGCGCCTGCTCCATCAGCTGGTAGCCCAGCTTCTCGCCGCGCACGGACGGGCTAACGATAACCCGACCGATCACCACCGGTTCGAACTCCTCTTCGCTTTTGAGGATCCGCGCATAGGCCACCAGCTCTCCGTCGCGCCAGCCGAGCAGATGCCGGTTCTCACCGACTAAATCATCGCCGTCGATATCCTGATAGACGCAGCGTTGTTCGACGACAAACACCGCGCTTCGCAGCTTCAGCAAGGCGTACAGTTGAGCAACGGTGAGCTCGCTGTGATGTAAATCCTGCCAGGTCATCATTTGTGACTCCTTATTGATATACTGATGCTTTACCACTCGCCTGAGGACACTGGACGATGGAATTAACATTTTTGGGGACATCCGCCGGCGTGCCGACCCGTACGCGTAATATGACGTCGATAATACTGAATTTGCAACAACCCACCAGCGCTGAAATGTGGTTGTTTGACTGCGGCGAAGGCACCCAGCATCAGTTTCTCCATACCCCTTACCACCCAGGCAAACTGAATAAAATTTTCATCACTCACCTGCACGGCGATCATCTGTTCGGCCTGCCCGGCCTGTTGTGCAGCCGCTCGATGCAGGGAAACTCGCTGCCGCTGACGGTTTACGGGCCAAAAGGGATTAAAGAATTCATCGAAACCGCGCTGCGCCTGAGCGGCTCATGGACCGATTATCCGCTCACTATCATCGAAGTCGGCCCCGGCCTGGTCTTCGACGAAGATGGCTATCGGGTCAGCGCGTACCCGCTCAGTCATCCGGTGGAGTGCTACGGCTACCGCATCGAACAGCATGACAAGCCCGGAACGCTCGATGCCGCCCAACTGATTGCCGATGGCGTGCGTCCGGGGCCGCTGTTCCATCAGCTCA
>OGEH01001122.1_pt1 | contig 11906 bp, 8 predicted proteins | sample 1570681 | NCBI WGS metagenome assembly OGEH01 (sample SAMEA2582126, study PRJEB24529) | metagenome | biome: Human gut stool | place: China | collected 2011 | reverse complement strand
GGCTCTCCTCATAGGAGAGCTGTCAGCTCTGCTGACTGAGAGGTTCTTCCAGACAATAAGACGCTATACCGTTCAGGACCTTTTCTCATTTCAGGCCGCCCTCCGGGACGGCCCCTACGGAGGTTGCTTTTTTCCTTACAGTCCGCTATTTCGCAGGTCGCAGGTGTCGCTGAAGGAAACCTCTCCGCCTTACGGCACCTCCCCTATCAGGGGAGGCTTTCGGCGTCTACAGTGCCGGCGAAGATCCCATCCCCGGCGTATCAGGGTTACGGCACCTCCCCTATCGGGGGAGGCTTTCGGCTCTCCTCATAGGAGAGCTGTCAGCTGCGGGCCGCCCTCTGGGACGGCCCCTACGGAGGTTGCTTTTCTACTTGCTGCCTGCGCCATTCCCACGTCATGGGAAAGGCACATCCCCCAGCACAGCCTGTATCAATGCTTCTTCTCCATCGTACTGGTCCTTGTCGTACCAGTGGATGTAGGGCATGCGTTTGAACCACGTGAGCTGGCGTTTGGCAAAGCGCCGCGTCCGGGTCTTGATACGGGCCACAGCGTCATCGAGGGGCATCTGTCCCTGGAGATACAGGGCCAGTTCCTGATAGCCGATGGCCTTCATGGCCTGGCAGTCCGTCGGGATGCCCTTGTCCAGCAGGTACCGCACTTCATCGACCCAGCCGGCGGCAATCATGGCGTCGACGCGCTCTTCAATGCGCCGGTATAAGACATCCCGCGGCAGGCGCAGACCGATGACGTAAGCGTCATAGACTACATCCCGGGCCTTGCCGGCACGGACGAAAGATTTCCCTTCGCCCTGCTCGATGGCGCTGACCAGGCGGGTCAGGCGGTGCGTGTTGGAAAACAGCTCGTGCCAGTCCGGCGGCTGCCAGTCCGTTTCCGTTTCGATATAGGCCTTCAGTTCCTCTTGACTGAGAGCGTCGATCCGCGCCTGGGCCGCTTCCTTGTCGGCTTCGGTCATGCGGGCCGTCTGGAAATCATAGCCTTCCAGGAGGGACTGGACGTATAGGCCCGTACCGCCGACGAGAATGGGTATCTTCCCCTTTCCGTTGACTTCGGCAATGGCCTTTCCTGCCATATCACAGAAGCGGGCTGCCGAATAGGGCTCATCGGGCTCAGCAATATCGATGAGATAATGGTGATAGCGGGCCAGTTCGTCCGCCGTCGGCTTGGCCGTACCGATATCCATATGGCGGTAAATCTGGTAGGCGTCGCCGGAAATGAGGTCGGTCCCGTAGTGTTCGGCCAGGGCAAAACTGAGGGCCGTCTTGCCGACCGCCGTCGGACCGATGATGGCAATTACTTTTTCCATGAATCACACTCCAATACGGCATAGCCAATGCGGCTGTATTTGCCGCCATATAAGGTAACATCCGGGAAATCGCGGCAGAGCTGGCGGAAATCCCGTTCTTTGATGACCACCCGGCGCCGGGCTTTCTGCAGCGCCCGTTCGATGAGGTCCCGCGTCAGGCCGCCGTGTTCCATAATGGCCCGGACGGGCTGGAACTGGCAGCTCGCCTCGACAGGCCGCTGGAACATGGGGTCGAAATAGAGGACATCGTACACAGGCCCTTCATCGGACAACAGATAGTCGCGATAGTCGCTACAGCGCAGGGAAATCCGGCGAAGTGCCGCCGTGACGTCGTCTTTCTTATGGACAAAGTGGGAAAAGCCCCAGGCCGTAACGGCTTCCAGCAAAGGCGATACTTCCAGGGCATCGACGCGGGAGCCAGCCGGCAGACCGAAAGAGGCGACGGCCGCATCGGCGCCAAAACCACAGGTACAATCGAGGACGGAAATAGGCGGCTGCGCCGCTGCAGGCCGCAGGTCGTACTCCTTCACCCCCATCAGGGCTTCCAGGAGATGGTCGCACTGGCCTTTCCGCAGGTTCTGGATGCGCAGTTCAGCCATGTTGAGGCTGAAGAAATGGCTGCCTTCCGGGCGGTCTATCTGAGGCCCCCGCGATGAATAGACGAGGAAATCCTCGCCGTATTCATCCATCAAGTTCTGTATGGTCCGCTTTCCCCGCGGCACATAGGCAAAGCCCTGGCTTTCGGCCCAGGCTTTCCCTTCACATTGTAATTTTTCTTTGGCCTTCAATGAAGGCACGACGTAAATCATATGAGTCATGTCCGTTTAAATAAGTGCGCTAATTCTTTTGGCGTAAAGCGGATGATCGTCGGCCGGCCATGAGGGCAGACGTAGGGTTTTTCCGTATGGAACAAATCATCCAGGAGCTGCTTCATCTGGCGGATATTGAGGCTGTCCCCGGCCTTGACGGCACCGTGGCAGGACAGATAGGCCAGCGAACGATGGCGGACCATGGCTTTATCCGGTTCCTTCTGGTCATGCAGGAGCAGGCAGATATCCTTTAAAGAATCGGCAATATCGCTGGTCTGCAAATCGCAGGGCACTTCTTCGACGCGCAGCGTCGTCGGCCCGGCTTCGGAATAGGTATAGCCCAGGTCGTTGAAGACATCCTGCCGTTCCAATAAGAGCGTCATATCCTCGTTGTCGACTTCGACGAACTCCGGCGTCAGCAGCTGCTGGCTCGGCATCCGTTCGACGCGCTTGCAGAACGTATCGTAGCGGATCCGTTCATGAGCCGCGTGCTGATCGACAATGTATAAATCCTGGCCCTTCTTGGCAATGATGAAGCAGTCCGCCACTTCCCCTAAGGGAATGAAGACGTCGTCATCGCCGTCAAAGACGATTTTAGGCGCCGACGCCTCGGAAACGACCGACGTCGCTTCCGACGGGCCGCCCTGGCCATGCTGGGCCAAAGCCTGGGAAAACAAGGAAGAACCATCCGCAAGAGGCTCCCCTGATAGGGGAGCTGTCCGCGTAGCGGACTGAGAGGTTGCCTTTTCCCATTGCGGGCCGCCCTTTGGGACGGCCCCTACGGAGGTTGCTTGGCCACTTTCCTGCGAGCGGGCGCCCCACGTGGGCGCCCCTACATAGGCTTGCTGTGGGCTGCCCTCTGGGACGGCCCCTACGGAGGTTGCCTGGCCACTTTCCTGCGAGCGGGCGCCCCACGTAGGCGCCCCTACATGGGCTTGCTGCGGGCCGCCCTTTGGGACGGCCCCTACGGAGGTTGCCTGGCCACTCTCCTGCGAGCGGGCGCCCCACGTGGGCGCCCCTACATGAACTTCCGGCTGTGGGGCAGCCCCTACCTCACCGATGGTCTTGGCGATGGCTTCGGGCTTTTCCTGGGCCACCAGGGCCGTGACGATGCTGTGGTAAATGGCGCGGTAGACGGCTTGTTCATCAGAGAATTTGATTTCCGTCTTAGCCGGATGGACGTTGACGTCAATCGTCGCCGGGTCGACGTGGAGGTGGAGCATGGCAAAGGGATAGCCCGATTTCGGCAGCATGGCATGATAGGCATTGTCAATGGCCTTGAACATCAAGGGATTATGGACGATGCGGTGATTGACGATGCACGTCTGCCAGTTGCGGTTGCTCTTTAAGACCGACGGCTTGCCTACATAGCCTTCCAGGCTGATGCCGTCCTGGTCGGCAGTGACGGCAAAGACATCGCGGGCGACGTTGGCGCCGTAGATATTGGCAACGGTTTCCCGCAAATCGCCGGTGCCGCCGGTCTTCATCGTCGTCCGGCCGTTATTGGTAAAAGTAAAGGCAATGGCCGGATTGGCCAGGGCCAGTTTGGTCACCATTTCAGAGATCTTCGAACTTTCCGTCCGTTCGCTCTTGAGGAACTTGCGCCGCGCCGGCGTATTGTAAAAGAGGTCGCTCACTTCCATCGTCGTCCCGACCGGTGCACCGGCCTGGTCTTCTGCCGTGATTTCGCCCCCGTCGAGGATGAGGTGCGTCGCAAAGTCATCGCTGGCCTGGCGCGTCGTGATCTGCATGTGCGATACGGCGGCGATACTTGGCACGGCTTCGCCGCGGAAGCCTAAAGACGTAATGGCAAAAATATCTTCGACGGAACTGATCTTGCTCGTACCGTGGCGGATGATGCACTTATGGGCATCTTCCGGGCTCATGCCGCAGCCGTCGTCAGTGACCCGCATATAGGACTGGCCGCCGTCGGCGATTTCCACTTCAATGGCATGGGCACCGGCATCGATGGCATTTTCTACGAGCTCCTTGATGCACGACGCCGGCCGTTCGACGACTTCGCCGGCAGCAATCTTATTGCGCGTCGCTTCATCTAAGACATGAATGATTGAACTCACTGGATCCCACTTCCTTCTTTGGCATCTTTTTGCAGATTATATAAGAAAGAAATCGCTTCAATCGGCGTCATACTGCTGACATCGACGCTGAGCAGCTTGTCGATGACGGGACTGGAAAAGAGGCTGTCTCCCATGGGTGACGGCGCCGGATTCACAGGCGCCTTGGCCGGGACGGGAGCACCGCCGTTCTTTTCCAAGTCTTCCAGGATGACGTCGGCCCGCTTGAGCAGGCTTTCGGGCAGCCCGGCCAGACGGGCGACGTGCAGGCCATAGCTGCGGTCGGCCCCGCCGGGAATGATGCGCCGCAGGAACTTGATGTTCTTGCCCCGTTCCTTGACGGCGACGGTATAATTCTTGATTTTCGGCGAATCGTCGGCCATGGCGATGAGCTCATGGTAGTGCGTCGCAAACAGCGTCAGAGCGTGGATGTGCTTCAGGCAGTATTCGATGACGGCCCTGGCGATGGACATGCCGTCGAAGGTACTCGTACCGCGGCCAATTTCATCGAGGATGAGCAGGCTGCGGCTGGTGGCGTGTTTCAGGATGTACGACACTTCCTTCATTTCCATCATGAACGTACTCTGGCCGGTGAGGATGTCGTCGCTGGCACCGATACGGGTAAAGATGCGGTCCACTGGGCAGATGGACCCTTCTTTGGCGGGAATGAAGGAGCCGGCCTGGGCCATGAGGACCAGCACGGCGACCTGGCGCATATACGTCGACTTGCCGGCCATGTTGGGGCCGGTGATGACCAGGATTTCATGGTCTTCGTGGTTCAAGGTGACGTCGTTAGGCACGAACAATTCGTCTTTCAAATACTTTTCAATAATCGGATGGCGGCCGTCCTTAATGGAAATCGTCGCCTTGGTGTTGAGGCTGGGACGGACGTAGCGGTTGTCATAGGCCGCGCAGGCCAGGCTGTACAGGCAGTCGATGCGGGCAATGGCCCGGGCCGTTTCCTGCATGGCCGGGATATGGCCCTGGATCTGGCGGCGGATATCGCCGAAGAGCTTGTATTCCAGCGCCAGCATCCGTTCCTGGCTGGTCAGGACTTTGACTTCAAATTCCTTCAATTCCGGCGTGATGTAGCGTTCGGCATTGACCAACGTCTGCTTGCGCACGTAGTAATCGGGGATGGGCTTGGTATTGGCATGGGAAATCTCGAAGTAATAGCCAAAGACCTTAGTATAGCCGATTTTCATTTTGATGCCCGTCTTTTCCCGTTCCTTCTCTTCCAGTTCCTGCAAAAAGGCATGACTGTTGGCCGCAATGGAGCGGATTTCATCGAGTTCCGGCGAAAAGCCGTCGCGGATGACGCCGCCGTTGCGGATGACCAGGCCCGGTTCGTCCTTGATGCCCCGGCAGAGCAGGTCATAGACCTCGTCATGGGTCTGCAAGCGGTCATTGAGGCTGTGCAGGAGGTCGGCACTGGCACCGGACAGGACCTGTTTCAGCTGCGGGATGACGGCCAGCGATTCCCGCAGGGCCACCAGGTCCTTGGGGCTCACGGTCCCCGTTTCGATGCGGGTCAGGATGCGTTCAAAATCGTAGATCCGGTCCAGCACGTCTGCCGTGTCCTGGCGCATGATTTCGTGGAGGACGAAATCTTCGACGGCATCCTGGCGGCGCGTAATGTCGGCAATGCGGATGAGCGGCGCTTCCAGCCACTTGCGCAGGAGCCGGCCGCCCATAGCCGTCTTGGTCTTGTCCAGGACATCGAGGAGGGTCCCCCGGCGGCCGCCGTCGCGGACGTTCTGCGTGATTTCCAGATGACGCAGGCTGGCTGCATCGACGACCAGACGCCGTTCATTGTCGATATGTTCCAGCGAATTGATGTGGGAAATGTCGGACTGCATGACGTCGCTGACATAGGCCAGGAGCATGCCGATACAGTCGCCGGCCGCCGAGGCAGCGGCAAAGTCTTCCGGCGGGAAATAGGACCGGGCCTGTTCCCGGTAATCGACACTGTCATCGGCAGGAAATTCCGTAACCGTACACTGGGCCAGGTGGCTGCGCAGGTATTCGCGGACGGCATCCATATCCTTCCCCATGTGGGCGTAAATGAGCTCACTCGGTTCGTAGACGGCCAGGATGTCGAACAGGGAATCTTCCATGACCGACGCCGCACAGTCGGCCCACAAACATTCGCCCGTCGTGACGTCCATGAGGGCGATGGAAAGGATGGCATCGCTTTCGGTCAGGCAGCCGATGTAATTGTTCTTCTTCGACGCCACGGCATTCTCCAAGGTAATCGTCCCCGGCGTGATGACCTTGATGATCTTGCGCTTGACCAGCCCCTTGGCCAGCTTCGGGTCTTCCATCTGTTCACAGATAGCGACTTTATAGCCTTTGTGGACCAGCCGTTCGATATAGGTGTCGGCCGAATGGAAAGGTACGCCGCACATGGGGACCTTCTCTTTATTGCCGCCAGCCCGGCCGGTCAGGGTCAGGTCGAGTTCGCGCGACGCCGTCAGGGCATCGTCAAAAAACATTTCATAGAAATCGCCAAGGCGGAAAAAGAGGATCTTATCCTTGCACTGCTCTTTGACTTCCATGTACTGCTGCATCATAGGCGTTAATTTTTTTCCTGCCAAAGTCTCACCTTCCTTTAGTGCACTAAGTGACCTTTGAGGACCCACGTCTGGCCCTTGTCGACCTGGACCGGCACCGTATCGCCGATGGCGACGGAACCGTCATTTTCCCAGATGATCATCTTGTTGCCCGTCGTCCGGCCGAACCAGTGGTTGGCATCGTTCTTGGTCGGCCCTTCGACGATGACGTCATAGACGTGGTCTTCCATTTCTTTATTTTTCGCTAAACTATAGACGTTCTGCACATCCATGAGCCGCTGCAGACGGCGGCTCTTTTCTTCCTGCGGAATCTGGTCTTCCATCTTGGCCGCCGGTGTCCCCGTACGCGGCGAATAGATGAAGGTATAGGCCATGTCGTACTGGACGCGCTTGAGCAGGTTCAGCGTATCTTCGAACATGGCCTCCGTTTCGCCTGGGAAGCCGACGATGATGTCCGTCGTCAGGACCAGGTCGGGCATGCGCTTGCGGGCATAATCGACCAGTTCCAAATAATGTTCTACCGTGTAGCCGCGGTTCATCTTTTTCAACAATTCGTCCGAGCCGCACTGGATGGGCAGATGCATGTGGTTGACGACTTTTTTACTGTCGGCAATGGCATCGATCATAGCGAAGGTCATATCCTTGGGATGGCTGGTCATGTAACGGACCCGTTCGATGCCGTCGATATCGTCGACAGCGGCTACGAGTTTGGAAAAATCCGTACCATCCTTGAGGTCCAAACCATAGGAATTGACATTCTGGCCGAGAAGGGTGATTTCCTTGTAGCCTTCAGCAGCGACCTTCTTGATTTCTTCGACAATGGCGTCGATGGGACGGCTCACTTCACGGCCCCGGACATAAGGCACGATACAGTACGTGCAGAACTTGTTGCAGCCGTTCATGATGGGGATCCAGGCAAAGAATTTCTGGAAGCGCTTGACCGGCATATCGTGGAAAGCCGGTAGGGTCATGTCGGCAGCCATATAATGGTCGGCCTTGCTGCGCCGTTCCCGGATGAGCTCGATGAGCTTGTGGATATTGTGCGTACCGATGACCAAATCGATGTGCGGCGCCCGCTTGAAGAGCTTATCCTGCCATTCCTGGGCCATACAGCCCGTGACGGCAATGATCAAATCGGGGTTCTGCTTCTTCAAATGCTTGAGTTCGCCGATTTTCCCCAGCGTCTTGTCTTCCGCCGTTTCGCGGACACAACACGTATTGATGAGGATAACATCGGCTGTATCCAAATCTTCCGTATTGTGATAGCCCAGCTCCTCCAACTGACCGGCATAATGCTCACTGTCAGACATATTCGCCTGACAGCCATAAGAAATAATATGATAAAATCGATTGCTCTGAAAATCCATGTATTCTCTCCGTTTTTCACAAAAATCATAATTTAGGGTTTACAGTATATAATACCATATATAGGCCGACCCTGTGAAGGGCTTTTTAGGGGCTCGTGGCCCGCAGGCCGCCGGTCGCAGTCCGCTTCGGACTCAGATGCCGCTTTGCGGCAATAATCTCAGACTAACAACATCGCCTCGAGTAACCCTCGGCTTGTGGAAAAATAGTGGCTCGTGGTTCGTGGCTCGTAAAAACCTGCCATTATACTCGAATGGGCTGTGGTCAAATCTCGCAGCGGGACGCACAAGGCTCCCTTTATAGGGGAGCTGGCCGCCAAAGGCGGTCTGAGAGGTTAAAGGGTGTCCCCTACGCACAAGGCCGTTGGCCGTGTTTTCTTGTAGCCAGTAAACACTGTTTCCATTTATCGCCTGTATGCGAGGCCGTAGGGGCCGTCCCAAAGCTTTCTGATTCGTCAGATGCAGGAGCCGATTCCCTGGACAGGATGGCAGCGGCGGGCGGCCTGCCGTGAATCCTGTGCCCAGCCGGGATTTATGACGAACGATATCTGCTAACCCCTAGCTGCTAACAGCTTGAAAGGGCTTGTCGCCGTGCGACAAGCCCTTTCTCCTTACTCTCTCGATTCTATTTTTTGCTCGAAGCCTTTATTTCAAAGGGAATCCGTTGTTCCCGGACGGTTGTCTTGATGAACAAATGGATGGCCGCCGTCATGCTGATGCCGGCAGCATCACAAAATGCTTCAAACTCTTTTTTGAGGTCTGAATCGATACGAAAAGACAATCCTATCTGTGCGATGATACTCCCCTCCTCTACTGTTGTGCTTCGGGAATGACGCGGACTCGTTCGATTGTCGGTTTGCCATTCTTATCTTTGGCAATCGTATCGATGCGGATGTGTTTCATTTCCGGCGAGAATTCTTTCGCTAATTTATCCAGCGTGCCGTCCTGGCTCAAAGCCGGGTTGAAAGCGGCACCGGCCATGATGGCCCGGTACACGATGGCAGCAAATTCATAACGCGTCATCATGCGGTCGCCGTCGAAGTTCCCATCGGGATAACCAGTCAGGATACCGGCGTGTTTCAGCTTGGTAACGTATTCTTAAGAAGTATATCTTCACATAAAAAAACGCAGGAACCAAACCGGCGCCCCTTCCGGTTTAGTTCCTGCGTATTTATAGACTCCACTGTCTAAAAGGCGAATCGTGAATATACATTTATCCTTTATGGAATTACACTATAGCAATATACTTGCTATAATAGTAATCATAGATTTTAACTCAAACTTTAGTAGTTAGCTTTAATCAGCGGACGCGGACGAGTTCGTATTCCCGTGTGCCTAAGCCGATTTTTTCAGCGTGTTCCAGCGTCGTCTTCCAGTCGACATTAGGATTGCTGTCGAGGAAGTGGTCGTGATGGTGCTGCCAATCGGGTTTAGCCAGGTTATCCGACAACTGGCTGTTGGGCATAGGAGCGGCTTTCATGCAGGCATCGGCACAAGCCTGGTCGAGAGCGACCGGGTCGAAGGAAGCGAACATGCCGATGTCCGGCAGGATAGGTGCATCGTTTTCGGCATGGCAGTCGCAGTTCGGCGAAATGTCCATGACCAGGTTGATGTGGAAGCACGGGCGGTCCTGGCAGACGGCCTGGGCGTATTCGGCCATCTTGCGGTCCAGTTTTTCATTGGCATCCCATTCGACAGTCTGAATGGCATCAAAAGCACAGGCGCCGATGCAGCGGCCGCAGCCTTTGCACAAGTCTTCGTGGATGTGGGCGACGTTATCTTCATAAGTGATGGCGTCAGAACCGCATTCCTGAGCGCAGCGATGGCAGTTCTTACACTTGCATTCGTCAACTTTCGGTTTGCCCGACGAATGCTGTTCCATCTTGCCGGCACGGCTGCCGCAGCCCATGCCGATATTCTTGATGGCGCCGCCAAAGCCCGTCATTTCATGGCCCTTGAAGTGAGCCAGGCTGATGAAAACGTCGGCATCCATGATGGCCCGGCCGATTTTCGCCTTTTCGACGTATTCGCCGTTCTTGACCGGCACTTCGATTTCATCGGTGCCGCGCAGGCCGTCGCCGATGATGATCTGACAGCCCGTAGTGACCGTATTATAACCGTTGAGGTTGGCACAATCCATGTGTTCCAAAGCGTGCTTACGACTGCCCGGATAGAGCGTATTGCAGTCCGTCAGGAACGGCCGGCCGCCTAATTCCTTGACCAAATCGGCCACGGCTTTGACGTACTGCGGGCGCAGCGAAGCCAGACAGCCTAATTCCCCAAAATGCATCTTGATGGCGACGAATTTTCCTTCAAAATTGATATTTTCAATACCAGCCTTCTTGCAGAGCTTCTGCAGTTTCTGTAAATTATTTTTCCCCGGACGGCAGCGGAAGTCCGTGAAATATACCTTGGCTTTTTCCATATTTTTACCCCCTAACAATAAGATATTTTCATTGTACCACCTGAAGTGCGCTCTAAGTCAACATTTTCTTTGTAAACCAACTTTCAAAATAAATATGCAAAAAAACTTGACGGATAGCGCATACCATGATATACTAGCAAAGTACCTTATGGAGCGGTATCGAAGTGGTCATAACGGGGCTGACTCGAAATCAGTTAGGCCGAAAGGTCTCGTGGGTTCGAATCCCACCCGCTCCGCCATAAATAAAGCGCACGGTTAAGCCATTTGAAGGCTTTGTCCGTGCGCTTTTCTTTTATGCGATTATACGGAAAATGGGGCTGCATCTACCCTAAAATCTACCCTAATTTTATTTCCTTGCATTTGCTTTAATTTTTTAAGTGCCTATATTCGATAGCCATTTTCAAAAAAATAAACCCCGGCGCGATGCCGGGGCTTTTGCCGTTAAACAAATATTTGTTTTATGCCTGTGCTGCCGTGTCGGTCGCACTCTTGCTAAATACAAGCTTAATCAGCCAGATGAAACTATTGATTACAAGCGGCAGAATAATCATTTAGTCTGTATCATCAATACCTAGAAGTGCCGAACTTCTACTTCTTATCTTTATTTGTTGACATTTAAATGCTATAATTTAACTACATAAATTTTATAGGAGTGAGGGTTATGCCAAATTGGATGGAAGTATCACGTGCTATTGAAAATGCACCGGATCCGCTTCTTGCATTAAGAAAACAATATTTATCTACTATGTGTAAATATACTGGTAGAAATATTATTGCCTATTATTCTGCTTTTCTACAAAAACCAAATCTTGCTCAAACAGCCATTGATGATAATGATAAAAACGCTTTCATGCAAGCAGTATGTGATCTTGATCGGAAAAAAGGATTAGATTTAATACTTCACACTCCTGGTGGTAACATTGCTGCAACAGAATCTCTGGTGTTTTATCTTAAACAGATGTTTGGCAGAAATATTCGTGTCTTTGTCCCTCAAATAGCTATGTCTGCCGGGACAATGATTTCTCTTTCTGCCAAAGAAATCGTTATGGGTAAACATTCAAATTTAGGACCCATAGATCCCCAATATGGTGGAATGTCATGTGCTGGAATTTTGGACGAATTTAACGAGGCACTCAAAGCAGTTAGAGAAGACCCTAATAGCGCATTAATATGGAAACTAATCATTGGTAAATATCATCCTACTTTTGTTGGAGATTGTAAAAATGCAATTGAATGGGCAGACCACATGGTAAAATACTGGTTAATGGATAACATGTTTTACAGCAGTTTACAACTTTTTGAACAAATAAATATCGCGTAACCACACTTTGAAGTA
>OGEH01001121.1_pt1 | contig 11908 bp, 11 predicted proteins | sample 1570681 | NCBI WGS metagenome assembly OGEH01 (sample SAMEA2582126, study PRJEB24529) | metagenome | biome: Human gut stool | place: China | collected 2011 | reverse complement strand
CAGCCAATGCTTCCACTTCTTCTACAGAAACAAGGTTGAAGTCACCATTGATAGTATGTTTCAATGCAGATGCAGCAACAGCGAATTCAAGAGCAGCACCCTGATTAGGTTTAGTCATCAAACCATGGATAATACCGCCGGAGAAAGAGTCACCACCACCTACACGGTCGATAATCGGATCGATATCATAACGCTTTGAAGTATAGAATTCTTCTCCGTTGTAGATCATCGCTTTCCAACCGTTGTGAGTAGCAGAGAAAGATTCGCGCAAAGTAGAAACTACATATTTGAATCCGAATTCTTTCATCATCTGCTGGAAGATACCTTTGTAACCTTCAGCATCTGTGTGACCAGCCTCAACGTCAGCATCCGGCTTGAAGCCCAAACAAAGTTCTGCATCTTCTTCGTTACCGATACATACGTCTACAAACTGCATCAACGGTTTCATGATAGACTGTGCTTTTTCTTTAGTCCACAGTTTCTTACGGAAGTTCAAGTCAACAGAAACAGTTACACCGTGACGTTTTGCAGCTTCACAAGCCAGACGAGTCAACTCGGCAGCCTTGTCAGAGATAGCCGGAGTGATACCAGACCAGTGGAACCAGTCAGCACCTTCCATGATTGCATCAAAATCGAAATCAGCAGCGTCAGCTTCAGCAATAGCAGAGTGAGCACGGTCATAAATAACCTTGCTAGGACGCATAGAAGCACCAGTTTCCAAGTAGTAGATACCTACACGGTCGCCACCACGAGCAATAAAGTCTGTCTTAACACCATATTTACGCAATGCGTTAACAGCAGACTGTCCAATTTCATGTTTCGGCAATTTAGTTACGAAATAGGCCTCATGTCCGTAATTGGCACAGCTTACTGCAACGTTAGCTTCTCCACCACCATATACTACATCAAAAGAATCAGATTGAACAAAACGAGTATTACCCGGAGTTGATAATCTAAGCATGATTTCGCCTAATGTAACGACTTTCTTTCCCATAATCTTATGTTTTAAATTCTAAGTTATTAATATTATGAACTTTCAATTTATCATTCCAGCCCCATTTCAAGGGTTAACACATTGATTATATGAATATTAATATATAACATAACTAATATCACATACCTTTCGTGTGCGGGCACAAAGATACAACAATTTTCGTAATTACAAAAATTGTTATATATTTGTATCGAAAATATTAAGATTATTATTGTGTGCGAGCACAAAAACCTATATAAATAAAGGTTATCGTATGAATAAATTGCCCGAAAGGATCAGGATCAAAGACATCGCCCGTCTGGCAGATGTATCAGTGGGAACAGTAGACCGCGTTATCCATGGACGTAGCGGAGTGTCGGAAGCCAGCAAGAAACGCGTAGAAGAAATTCTGAAGCAGCTTGACTACCAGCCCAACATGTACGCCAGTGCTTTGGCTTCTAATAAGAAGTATACGTTTATCTGTCTGCTGCCGGAGCATCTGGAAGGCGAATACTGGACAGCGGTAGAAACCGGTATCCACGAAGCTATTGCCACTTATTCGGATTTCAATACTTCGGTGAAAATCAACTATTACGATCCATACGATTATCATTCATTCGTCAACGCCAGTGAAGCCATCCTGGCCCTGCAGCCGGACGGAGTGATGGTAGCTCCTACCGCTCCGCAATATACGAAAGGATTCACCGATCAGTTGCAGGCACTGGATATACCTTATATATATATAGACTCCAATATTAAAGAGGTTCCTCCCCTCGCCTTCTTTGGTCAGAACTCACGTCAAAGCGGATATTTCGCTGCTCGAATGATGATGTTACTGGCACGGGAGGAAAAGGAAATTGTGATTTTCCGCAAAATACATGAAGGAATTGTAGGATCTAATCAGCAGGAGAACAGAGAAATCGGTTTTAGGCAGTACATGAAAGAACATCATCCGTCTTGTACTATACTGGAACTTGACTTGCATGCCGAACGCAACGACGAAGATAACGAGATGCTGGACGAATTCTTCCGCACTTATCCGATGGTTAAGAACGGAATCACTTTCAACTCTAAAGCCTACATCGTTGGCGAGTACCTGCAAAGCCGTGGAAAGAAAGACTTCAATCTGATAGGCTATGACCTTCTGGAACGGAATGTCACCTGCCTGAAAGAAGGAAGTATCTCCTTCCTCATCGCCCAGCAGCCGGAACTGCAAGGAGCCAATGGCATCAAAGCTCTATGCGATCATCTTATTTTCAAGAAAGAAGTGACTCGTATCAACTATATGCCCATTGATCTGTTAACAGTAGAGACAATAGACTATTACCATAGCAAATAACAACAAAGTACAACTTTACAAGTACATTACATGGAAACAAAGTATTTAAGAATTAATCCTGCCGACAACGTCGCCGTTGCCATTGTTAACCTCCCGGCAGGAGAGCATCTTTCTGTAGATGGCATTGAGATTACATTGAATGAAGACATTCCTGTGGGACATAAATTCGCATTGAAGAACTTTGCTGAAGGCGAAAATGTAATCAAGTACGGTTACCCTATCGGACATGCACGGATGGCAAAGAAACAGGGTGACTGGATGAACGAAACGAACATCAAAACCAACCTCGCCGGATTGTTGGACTATACTTACAACCCGATTCAGGTTTCTTTGGATATTCCTCATAAAGATCTTACATTCAAAGGTTATCGTCGCAAAAACGGTGATGTAGGGGTAAGAAACGAAATATGGATTATCCCGACGGTAGGTTGCGTAAACGGTATCATCGGTCAACTGGCCGAAGGACTTCGTCGCGAAACTGAAGGTAAGGGAGTGGATGCCATTGTCGCTTTCCCACACAACTACGGTTGCTCACAACTTGGTGACGACCACGAAAATACGAAAAAGATTCTTCGTGACATGGTGCTTCATCCCAATGCAGGTGCTGTATTGGTAGTAGGCTTAGGATGTGAGAATAACCAGCCGGATGTATTCCGTGAGTTCCTGGGCGAGTTTGATGAAGACCGTGTGAAGTTCATGGTTACTCAAAAGGTAGGTGACGAATACGAAGAAGGAATGGAAATCCTCCGTGATTTGTATGCAAAGGCTTCTAAAGATGAACGTACCGATGTTCCTTTGTCCGAACTACGCGTGGGATTGAAATGCGGTGGATCCGATGGTTTCTCCGGCATTACGGCAAACCCGCTATTGGGTATGTTCTCCGATTTCCTGATTGCACAGGGAGGTACAAGCGTATTGACTGAAGTTCCGGAAATGTTCGGTGCAGAAACAATCCTGATGAACCGTTGTAAAAACGAAGAGCTGTTTGAACAGACTGTCCATCTGATTAATGACTTCAAAGAATACTTCCTGTCACATGGAGAGCCTGTAGGTGAAAATCCTTCTCCGGGCAACAAAGCCGGTGGTATCTCTACTCTGGAAGAAAAAGCACTGGGATGTACCCAGAAATGTGGAAAGAGTTATGTATCCGGCGTAATGCCTTACGGCGAACGTTTACAGAAAAAAGGACTCAACCTGCTTTCTGCTCCGGGCAATGACCTGGTTGCAGCCACTACTCTTGCAGCAAGTGGATGTCACATGGTACTTTTCACCACCGGACGCGGTACTCCTTTCGGCACTTTTGTTCCGACCATGAAGATTTCCACCAATTCAACCCTGGCTAAAAACAAACCGGGATGGATTGACTTCAACGCCGGTGTGATCGTAGAAAACGAACCGATGGAAAAGACTTGTGAACGCTTCATTGATTATATCATCAAAGTGGCAAGCGGTGAATTCGTAAACAACGAAAAGAAAGGCTATCGCGAAATTGCTATCTTTAAAACAGGGGTAACCTTGTAAACAGGTCGCTATCTGATACAACAAATATATCGAAGATAAAAGATACATTGTTAAAACAATAGAGTTGCTATCCCGTTCAACTTATCATTGAGTGAAGGATAGCAACTCTTTTTTTGTTATACCATATCATCGCCTGTTTTCTTAAACGTAACGCGGATTGTTTTATGGAAAGGAATAAAACGAGAAATCACAGCTATGACAACAGATATAACCAACAAATAACCCAGAATCTCTTTCAGTGCCAGCAACAGGCTTTGTTGTTGTAACGTATTATATAAGGAGTTGGTTGCCAACTGCGCAGCCTCATCATACGGATGTCCCTGTGTCATCGCATTGTTCAGCGACTGGCTATAGCGTGTTGACGACAATGGATCAGTAGCAGTTATAGTCTCCGACAAAGAATACATATATTTTTGTTGCAGTCGGTACAGTACATTACTATAAAAAGAAGTCGCCATGATAGGTGCCAGCACGGAACGGAAAATAATCAGGAAGAAAGCATTCGACAATAAGTATTTCGGATTCAAGTCTTCCACGGCAAATAGGGCAAAAGCAATAATCAAAGTCAACATACCCAAACCACGAAAGAAGATAGGCAGGTAGAGCATCTCATACGTACTATCCGGAGAAATGCCAAAATACAAAATGGCAAAGAAAATCACAAAGCAACTCATTCCTCCCGCTATCAGAAAACGGAAACGCCACCGTTGCCAGCGAAACCACCAAAAACAAATAAAGGCGCCGACTACATATCCCGGAAGCAAATAAATATAAAGAGAATAGGTATGCGTAGTATCTACTTTCAGAATAACAGTCAGATAGTTAGTCAGCAAAGTGGTTGATGTACTGAAAAACATCACGAGCATCATATAAAAATAGCCCACAATTGCTTTGGGTTGGAACAAAGGAGCCAGACTTACATAAGGATTCTCCAAACGGCTCTGATACCAGATGAACAGCGCAATCAGCATAGGTGCTATTACAATATAAATACATATCTTACCGGAAGCCATCCAATCGAGCACTTTGCCATAATTGATAACGTACATCAACATCAGCAACCCGGCCGAAATAACAAACATCTCACGGATATGCAGATCAGACCATGCGACAGCTTTTATGGGACGATTATGCCGGAAACAGATGATAACAAACAGAATGGAAATCAAGATCAATACCATCATAAAGTAGTACATATACTTCCAGTTATAATGATACGCCAGTAAAGCCGTTACCAGCATCGAAGCTTGTCCCCCACCGTAAACCAACGGATAAAAATAAGAATAGAACTCGCTACGCACATTCTTCGGACTGAAAATCTTCTGGGCATAACGAATAAACCACAACATAAGAAACCCTTTCAAGAAACCGACAGCAAAACTACAGACAATCAAAATATCTGCGTTTTGCGTACGTGCACAAACCCAACTCAAGAAGAATTGCAGTACTAAATCAATCAATAACAGAGATTTCACGGAAAAGGCTGCCAACACCTTAGGAATAATCGGGTATGCGATAGCCATACCTGCCGAAGCAGCGTAATACCCCATCGTAATATCTTCCGAATTAGTACCCAGCGTGTTCGACACTTCCAGCATACTGCCTGTATACGAGCCATTGAGCATAGTGACCGGAAGAATCACGATGAAAATGCTGATAAGTCCAAGCCAATCGGGCACCCATTGACGAACAGGTGCCTCCAATTCCTTCATGGTAATCATTTGCGTAAAGCTTCTGTTTCCACCATCATCCCGGCTCTCAACTGTGCCATTTCTTCCGGAGAAACATCTTCCAAGTCGATACGCACAGGGATTCGCTGCTGCACCTTTACAAAATTGCCGGCAGAATTATCTGTAGGAACCAAGGAATATTTAGACCCGGTTGCCTCGGAAATTGCAGTGACTTCCCCGTGAAAAATCTTTCCGGGCACTGCGTCTACTTTAATACGCACCTGCTGGCCAATATAGATATTAGCAATCTGCGTTTCTTTATAATTAGCGGTAATCCACTTGTCCTTGTTACGCACCAAATAAGAAATAGTCTGTCCGGTCTGCACATATTGACCGGGTTCAAGCGTACGCCTACCCATATATCCATCATAAGGAGCAGTGAGAACCGTATAAGACAGATTCAGCTTAGCCAAATCCAGGTCTGCTTCTTTACGCAAAATGGCAGCCTCCGTACCGGTTGTTTTCTTACTTGTCTCCGCATATTGTGATAATGCCGCCTGTTTCTGTGCAACTAATGCCTGATAACGTGCCTTTGCTGCCTCATAAGCAGCTTTCGCTTGCTCATACTGCTGTTCCGGAACAGATTCTTCTTTCAACAAACGTTCAAAACGATGATAATCCTGTTTCAATTGCCAAAGTTTCGCTTTCGCTTCAGCGATGTTGGCATCCTGTACGGCAATATTCGTATGGGAAGTTTCAATACCCGAATGAAGAACATCCTGCGAGCCATGTGCATCCAACAATGCAGCTTCCGCTTCCTTTACCTTAATCTGATATTCACGATTGTCAAGCACCAGCAGAGTATCTCCCTGATGGACATATTGATGTTCCTTAAAACGAACCTCCTTGATATAACCCGAAGCCCGGACATTCAAAGGAGCTACATATTGATCTACAAAAGCATCATTAGTCACTTCGTAATTCACATAACGCCAGAAGTAATTAGCAGTCCACCAAAGTCCGGAGACAGCCAAACAGACACATACTAAATTTAAAACGATATTACGAACTCTTACTTTTTTCAGTTTCTTCTGTTTTTCTTTCCATTCAATTGCCATATCTGTTCTGTTTATTAAAGACGTCCACAAGCCTTCTGAAGTTGATAATAAGTATAAATCACACGAGTGCGTGCAGTGACCAACTGCAATTCCACATTCAAACGGACGGAATTCGCATCAAGTAAATCAGTCAGGATAGCCAGTTGATTCAGATAACGATTCTGCATAATACGGTAATTTTCTTCCGCTTGCCGGACAGACAGTTTTAGAGCCTCTACCCTCTGCAACGCTTCCCTGTGGCGTAAAAATGCCGAACGTACATCCATGCGGATTCCCTGCATTTTCTGTTCTTCTTCATTCTTCCGCAAAGACACCATCAGTTTGCTCTCTTTTACTTTATGATTGTTCTTGTACAGTGAAGATAAAGGATAGGAAACCGATACTCCCACATTCCAGTTATTGTTATACATATCCGCCAATGTACGTGAAACGGGACGTGCCAATGTATTCGATGCATATAGCGACACACTGGGAAGAGATAAGGATTGGGCAGAACGGATTTCATTCCTTGCCAATTCTGTCTGTGCGCGAAGCAGCCTCATCGCCGGATCATTTTCATACGCCTGAACAATATAGTCATCATAGGACTGCAAAGCAACTGCCTGATAGAGAATGGTTGTATCCGGTTGTAATAACAAGTTCTCATCCTGCCCCAACAAGATATTGAGTTGCTGCGATACAAGCGCAATGCTATTTTCCGCTTCCTCCAAAGACAGTCGGTCATTAGTCAGCTGCATTTCGCTCCGCAATACATCATTATTGGTAATCAGCCCCTCTTTTTTCATTCGCCGGATATCGCGTAACCGGAGTTCCGACTCTTCAATATTCCGTGTCAGTATCTCATGCTGCTTAAACAGACTAAACAAGTTCATATACTGATTGAGTAACCGTAACTTTATTTCCGCCTCATCGGTCAACGTTTGTAGTTCGGCAACTTGTTTTTCTATATCCGCTTTATGAATAGCACTTCGGATTTTACCACCCTGATAGAGAGGCTGTGCCAGATCAATCGCATAATTTTGTGACCAGTCCGGTGCTTCCGGATATGAAGGATCGGATAATCCCCGTTCCCAAACAACAGGCTGCCCTACAAATCCCCCTTTCAGTCCGATCTGCAGTTCCGGTAACTGTGCAGACCGTGCGGTCCGTATCCGCTCCTGCGCCATAGATTCTTTCATTACATCCGCCTGAAGTTGCAGACTATGCTGTACCCCCCGTTCAAAAAGCTGATCGATAGTGAGAAACAAAGAATCCGTTTGTGCATTTATGGATTGAGCAGCCAAAAACAGGCTAGATAAAACCGCCCCATACTTCTTATACATTTTCAAGTACATCGCATACACTCTTTAATTCAGACAACATAGTTTCAATGCTCTCTATACCAACAATTTTTTCTGCATATACATAAACCTGATCGAGAATCGGACGAATCTGTTCTTTAAATTCTTCCCCTTCGGGAGTCAGGAACACCAGTTTATTACGACGGTCGGCAAGATCTTCTTTCCGATGAACATACCCTTTCTTTTCCAGATTATTCATCAAATTGGTGAGACATGCCTTATCTTTTGCAATGCGTTCCGCCAATATCTGCTGACTAATTCCCTGCTCATGCCATAAACTACTTAATACCTGAAGCATCTCAAACGTAATACCCGCATTATTTTTTCTCAATGTCCGTTGCATAGACCGGCGAAAAGCCATACGGGTACGAACAATCTGCAACATGAGTTCTCTAAACTCTGCTCCTTCTCTCATTTTCTATACTCTTTTTACCTGTTTCGTTTCGGCGGCAAAGTTAGGTATTTCCTCCGAATTAGTCAAACGTTTGACTAATTTCATTTTCAAACCCTCTTTATATAATTTCTGACTATTCGTTCATTCACCCATTAAACAACTGTATATTAACGCCTTATCATACCATTCAAATATTTATCATTAAAATATTCAGGCAAAAAGTTTGTTCATCTGAAATCTTTTATTTTACTTTGTATCACAAAGTACTTTTTATATGGATAAAGATAAAGCATTAGAATCGGTAAATGAGATAAAAGAGTTGATGGAAAAGTCGTCCAAGTTTATCTCTCTAAGTGGTCTCGCTGCAATCATGGCGGGCATTTACGCATTAGCTGGCGCATACATCGCTACACAAGTTATTACCCCGGGCACACATTTAATTGTTGCTCTCGAACTAATGGTTATTATAGCTTCGCTCGTATTGGTAGCAGCTGCGGTCACCGCCTGCATCCTGTCCTATTATAAATCCAAGAAGACAGGACAGAAATTTTTCAGCCGCCTCACCTACCGGGCATTGTGGAACTTTTCTCTTCCGATGCTGACCGGAGGTGTTTTATGCATCTCCATCATGATGCATGAGTATTATGACATCCTGGCTTCCGTCATGCTTTTATTTTACGGACTAGCACTGGTCAACGTATCCAAGTTCACTTACTCCAGTATCGTATGGTTAGGATATGCTTTCATTTGCCTGGGAGTCGTAGATTGTTTTTGGGAAGGTCATTCACTGCTGTTCTGGACCATCGGTTTCGGCGGTTTCCATATTCTTTATGGCATATTGTTCTATTTACACTACGAAAGAAAGAGATCATAAATGATAGAAGCATTCCAATATATTAATAAAGCATTCGAAAGCAAGGTCCGGCTCGGTATCATGGCTATTCTGATGGTAAATGAGGAAGCCGACTTCAATTTTCTGAAAGAGCAGCTCTCTCTGACAGACGGCAATCTTGCCAGCCATACCCGTTCCCTGGAAGAACTGGGATATATCGTATGTAACAAAAGTTTTGTTGGACGAAAGCCACGAACTGTTTTTCAAGCAACCCCGCAAGGCAGAGAAGCTTTCAAATCTCATATTGAAGCTTTAGAGAAATTTCTAAAATCAAAATAAATAATTCATCAAAACACTACTGGCTTATGGACGGTTTCAATGAAAATTCAAATGAGCAACAGGTGCAGCAACCTATGGGATGTCTCCACCGTTTCTCCAAAACAATCAAGGTTGTCATCATCGGATTATTAATTCTTCTCCTGATGATACCGATGTTCATGATTGAAAATCTTATTTCCGAACGGGGACGAACCCAGGAAGAAGCTATCGACGAGGTAAGTGAAAAATGGAGTCTGGCACAGACCATCACGGGCCCCTACCTGAATCTCCAGTATCCGGTCGTCATTGAAAATAACGGCGAGAAGAAGGTTTCTATCAAAGACCTGATACTTTTTCCCGATGAGCTTATGGTCAGCGGACAACTAAAGACTGAAATTCTGAAAAGAAGTATCTACGAGGTCAATGTATATCAATCGGAACTGACATTGAAAGGGTCATTCAGTTCGGAAGAATTGAAAAAGAGCAGAATAGATATGGAACAGCTGCAGTTTGACAGGGCAGCTATTTGCCTGAATCTGACCGATATGCGTGGCATCAGCGAACAAATCAGCATCACTTTGGGAGATTCAGTTTACATCTTCGAGCCGGGTATGGACAACAGAGGCATAGATAATACCGGAGTTCATGCGATCGCTAATTTGTCGGAATTGAAGCAGAATAAAAAACTCCCTTATGAAATAAAAATCAAACTGAAAGGTTCACAGTCACTCAACTTTATTCCGTTGGGTAAAACAACCCGTGTAGATCTGAAAGCCAACTGGAATACACCGAGCTTTACCGGAAACTATCTGCCTAACAACCGGAATATTACGGAGAAGGAATTTTCCGCGCAATGGCAGGTTTTAAACTTGAATCGGAATTATTCGCAGGTGATGGCTGACTACAACACCTCGAACATCAAAGATATTGAAAACTCCAGTTTCGGTGTGAATTTCAAAATTCCGGTGGAACAGTACCAGCAGTCCATGCGCTCCGCAAAGTATGCCATTCTGATTATCCTACTGACTTTCGGAGTGATCTTCTTCACTGAAATCATGAACAAGACCCGTATTCATGCCTTGCAGTATTTATTGGTAGGACTAGCTCTCTGTCTATTCTACAGCCTGCTCCTCTCTTTCTCCGAGCACGTCGGTTTCAACCCGGCCTATTTGTTATCTTCTGCACTGACTATTATACTGGTAGGCGGCTATATGTTCGGAATTACCAAGAAAAAGAAACCATCATTAATCATGTCCGGCCTATTGGCTATACTCTATATTTATATCTTTGTTCTTATCCAGCTGGAGACTTTCGCATTATTGGCAGGCAGCTTAGGACTGTTTATCATTCTGGCAATAGTGATGTATTTTTCAAAGAAAATAGACTGGTTTAATGAATAATCGGCTTTTCTTCTGAAACACTTCCTGCGTTACCGTTACAATCTGGCCCGTTGCGCCCCAGTCTAAATCAAGAGCCATCGTGCCATACCCGCGGTCTACAGAATCAGCGAACGCCTTGTTTTTACTTACAAAATTAATATACGCCCCTGGCAAAACTTTATTCTGTTTCAGCCAGTAGCCTCCGCCTAATGCCATTCGTTAGTACCTCCTTATTCATTAATTTCTACCTTTACAGGCCGGTCTAATTCGGTCTGAATCAGAGCCTGCACTTCTTCATGCGTATACTCTTTCCCCGGCTCAAGAATTGCATCCAAAAGTACTGCATACTGCTTGTATCGTTCTGATTTCACAATGGTAACCGCGTCAAACTTTGGCGCGGCTTCCTGCGTTTTCTTATTCGCCATTAGTCTTCACCCCTTCATTAAAATCAAGCGTCTGCATCTTAGTACCCGGTTCACGAGGTTTCAGGATAAAGAAGTCATAGGACACGAAGAAATGCAGAACTCCATCGGTTATCCGGTTACTCATCCTGGTACCCCGGAGCTTCTGCCCTGTGCTGACGGTGATGTACTCCAGCACATCATACAGGACTTCCGCTATTTCGGCTGCCGTATCAGCGTCCGTAACCTCGTCAGCATCATTAAAAAACAGGCGGATGCCAAAGTCATGTTCTGCCATATACCGTCTGTCCAAATGCTGCTCCCTATCATCGTTCAGCAGTGACACATAAAAGCAGGGGAATGTAATATTGTTCTTGCCTTCTTCGGTAAATACCGGGTAGCCTGTTGCTTCATATAAAGCAGTACTAATCCCATTTACTACTTCCGTTAAGACATTCACTTCATCACCCCTTTCAGATACAGCTCAATGCGCCGGTTGATAATTCTTTTAGCCGCTTTACGGGTTTTGGCTTCCGCTCTCTCAGCCATAAACAGACCATCAACCCAGCCTTTAACCAGTTTCTTTCCCAGTATGGGGGCATACCTGCCAGGTTTCTGCCGGT
>OGEH01001120.1_pt1 | contig 11923 bp, 11 predicted proteins | sample 1570681 | NCBI WGS metagenome assembly OGEH01 (sample SAMEA2582126, study PRJEB24529) | metagenome | biome: Human gut stool | place: China | collected 2011 | reverse complement strand
CCACCTGCTGTCGGAAGGGTGGCGGATGATTTACATCTGCGCCGGCACGTCGGGGCGTTTGGGTATTCTGGACGCCAGCGAATGCCCGCCGACCTTTGGCACCCGTCCGGAGCAGGTGGTGGGGATTATCGCCGGCGGACATAAAGCGATTCTGAGCGCCGTGGAAAACGTGGAAGACAATAAAGCGCAAGGGGCGATGGACCTGCAGAACCTTAACTTCAGCAACCGTGATGTGCTGGTGGGGCTGGCGGCCAGCGGGCGTACGCCGTACGTCATTGGCGCGATGGAATACGCCCATATCCAGAATGCGTTTGTCGCTATCGTCAGCTGTAACCCGCACGGTGAAATGGCGCAGCTGGCGGACGTGGCGATTACCCCGGTGGTCGGCCCGGAAGTGGTTACCGGATCGACCCGCCTGAAAGCCGGCACCGCGCAGAAGCTGGTGCTAAACATGATCTCCACCGGGGCGATGATCCGCATCGGCAAGGTCTACAGCAACCTGATGGTGGATGTCGAAGCGACCAACGCCAAGCTGATTGAGCGCCAGGTGTCTATCGTGATGGAAGCGACCGACTGCGATCGCGCCACCGCGCAGAATGCGCTGGATGCCTGTGGCCGCCACTGTAAGACGGCGATTGTGATGGTGTTGGCAGACTTAAGCGCCGCAGAAGCGCAGTCGCTGCTGGCGAAAAACAACGGTTATATCCGCAAGGCGCTAAGCAACACCTGAGCGCCGACAGACAGGTAACAGGCAATGGCAAAAATAACTAAAGAGATGATAGCGCGGATCCTGGCTCACGTCGGCGGGGCCGCAAACGTGGCGCAGGCGGGTAACTGCATGACGCGCCTGCGCTTGACCCTGCGCGATGAAAGCCTGGCCGATAGCGCCGCCATTCGCCAGATTGACGGCGTGATGGGGGTTATCGTCAGCGATGAACAGTTCCAGGTGGTATTAGGGCCCGGCAAGGCGCAGACCGCCGCAGAAATGATGAACGGCCTGATGGACGCGGCGCCGCAGGCGGCCGCCTCGCTGGCGGATGTGGCAGCGGAAAAAAAGCAGGCGTTAAAGAGTAAGCAGACCAGCGGTGTACAGAAGTTTCTCGCGAAGTTCGCCACTATTTTTACGCCGCTGATCCCCGGCTTTATCGCCGTCGGGCTTTTGTTAGGCTTTGCCACGCTGGCGGAACAAATCTTCGTGCTGGAGAACGCGCATCCTAACGCCAGCCTGGTGGCGCTGATTGGTTATATGAAGGTATTCAGCAAAGGGATGTTTACCTTCCTGAGTATCCTGATTGGCTATAACGCTCAGAAAGCCTTCGGCGGTTCGGGCGTGAACGGCGCGATTATCGCCTCGCTGTTCGTGCTGGGCTACAACCCGGAAGCGACCAGCGGATTCTACGCCGGAATTTCGACCTTCTTCGGCCATGGTATCGACCCGCGCGGCAATATTATCGGCGTGCTAATCGCCTCGATTCTTGGCGCGTGGGTGGAGCGTCAGGTGCGGCGGATAATGCCCGCTAACCTCGATATGATCCTTACCTCGGCGGTGACGCTGCTGATTATGGGCGCGGTGACCTTTACGGTGATTATGCCGATTGGCGGCTGGCTGTTTACCGGTATGTCGTGGCTGTTCCTGCATCTTAACGGCAATCCGTTTGGCTCGGCGGTGCTGGCCGGGCTGTTCCTGCTGGCGGTGATGTTCGGCGTGCATCAGGGGTTTGTGCCGGTCTATTTTGCGCTGGTGGATGCGCAGGGCTTTAACTCGCTGTTTCCTATCCTGGCGATGGCCGGGGCCGGGCAGGTGGGCGCGGCGCTGGCGCTGTTCTGGCGCGCGAAGCGCGATTCGCTGCTGCGAACCCAGATCAAAGGGGCGATTATTCCGGGCTTCCTCGGGATTGGCGAGCCGCTGATCTACGGCGTCACCCTGCCGCGGATGAAGCCGTTTGTCACCGCCTGCCTCGGCGGCGCCTGCGGCGGGTTCTTCGTCGGACTGATCGCCTGGCTGGGGCTGCCGGTCGGCCTGAACACGGTGTTCGGTCCGTCCGGTCTGGTGGCGCTGCCGCTGATGACCTCCGGTAGCGGAATTTATGCCGGGATGGCGGTGTACGCCGGCGGTCTGGCGGTTTCGTATTTATGCGGTTTTGTCCTCACCTGGCTGTTCGCCAGTAAAAACGTTGACCTGAGTTAAGCGTATTTCCCCGGATATGGTTGGGCATTCGGCCGGTAGCCCCGGTAAGCGTAAGCGCTACCGGGGAAGGGTCCCGGATGTCGGCTAACGCCTCATCCGGGCTACGATTGGGCATTCGGCCGGTAGCCCGGTAAGCGTAAGCGCTACCGGGGAAGGCGCTTAGACGATTTTCATCTTATTGATACCTTTTCGTGTTTAAAAATCGAGCACAAAATCGTTATAGTTTTGCTCGAAAAATAATAATGATTTTCCATGGACTGATGGGGTAGTGATGATGAAATTGCGTTTACGCACGGCGGCGGCAGTGATGCTGGCTGGCCTGCTGTTAGCGGGCTGTGACCAGAAGAATGACAATGCCAAACACATAAAAGTCGGCGTGATTAACGGCGCGGAACAGGATGTGGCGGAAGTGGCGAAGAAGGTGGCGAAAGAAAAGTATGGCCTCGACGTCGAGCTGGTGGGCTTTAGCGGCTCGCTGTTGCCGAACGATGCTACCAACGCCGGGGAGCTGGATGCCAACGTCTTCCAGCATCGTCCCTATCTGGAACAAGACAACAAAGCGCACGGCTACCACCTGGTGGCCATCGGCAATACTTTCGTCTTTCCCATGGCCGGCTATTCGCGCAAGATTAAATCCGTTGCCGATATTAAAGATGGCGCGACCATCGCCATTCCCAATGACCCGACCAACCTCGGCCGCGCGCTATTGTTATTGCAAAAAGAGCAGCTGATTACCCTCAAAGCGGGTACCGGCCTGCTGCCGACGGCGGTGGATATCACCGACAACCCGCATAACCTGAAGATCATGGAGCTGGAAGGGGCGCAACTGCCGCGCGTACTCGACGATCCCAAAGTCGACGTGGCTATCATCAGCACCACCTACCTGCAGCAAACCGGGTTATCGCCGGTGCGCGACGGCATCTTTATTGAAGACAAAAACTCGCCGTACGTGAACATCATTGTGGCGCGTGAAGACAATAAAGACGCCGAAAGCGTGAAAGAGTTTATGCAGTCGTACCAGTCGCCGGAAGTGGCGAAGGCGGCAGAAACCATCTTCAACGGCGGCGCGGTACCGGGCTGGTAATCATCTACGCTGCGCCATCAGGTGCAGCAGCGGGACCAGAGACAGCCCGTCCGGCATTTCGCCGCGGGCGATCAGCTGGTTTATCTCTTCGAAGGTAAACCAGCCGGTTTCCATCACTTCATCCTGATCTGCGTCCATGCCAACCCAGCTTAAATCGGTGGCGAGCCAGGTGATAAACAGCTGGTCGCTGCTGCCGTATGACGGGTTGTAGCGGATGATTTCCTCAGCGTGTTGCGCTTGCCAGCCGGTCTCTTCGCGTAGTTCGCGCAGCGCGGCGACGGCGGGCTCTTCCCCTTCATCGACGCCGCCAGAGGGAATGGCCCACACCACCTTATCGATCAGATAGCGGTAGTGGCGAATCAGCAGCACTTTGTCGTCCTGGAGCGCCACAATCCCGACCGCCGGGCGTGGGTAGTGAATGGAATAAAAGTCACGCCGCTCGCCGGGGGCGACATCAATACCTACCTTGCGCATGCTGAACCACGGCGTCTCGGCGATGACCTGTGGATTGTGCATATCGGCGGCGGTTAGTTTCTTCTTCATCCTGCCATTCCTGTAGAAAGTTTAATCTTCAGAACAACATAGCCGGCTGCGATTGGCAACCGTCGCAGGTTGGCCCGATTCCATCGATCATTGCCCAAATGCCCATATTGCGCCAGGCTGGTACGCAATACGATGTTCGTCAGATTACCCCACAGAGGAACGCTAACATGAACATCACTCATATCCGTAATGCTACACAGGTTATTGAATACGCAGGTAAAAAATTCCTGATCGACCCGATGCTGGCGGACAAAGGCGCCTGGCCGGGATTTCCAGGAACCGCGCGCAGCGAACTGCGCAATCCGCTGGTGGCGCTGCCGTTTCCCCGCGAAAAAATTATCGACGTCGATGCGGTAATCGTCACCCATACCCATGACGATCATTGGGACGAGGCGGCGATCGCGGCGATCCCGAAAATCCTTCCGGTTTTCGTCCAGCATGAGGCCGACGCCGCGCTGCTGCGCAGCCAGGGATTTCAGGATATCCGCCTGCTGTCGGCAGACAGTGAATTTGCCGGAGTAGGCCTGCAGAAAACCACTTCCGGGCAACATGGCAGCGACCGTACCTACGCGGTACCGGCGATGGCTGAACGTCTGGGCGAGGCCTGCGGCGTGGTGTTCCGTCATCCGCAGGAGAAGACGCTGTGGCTGGTTGGCGATACCATCTGGCGCGATGAGATTGAAGCCGACATGCTGAAGCTGCGCCCGGATGTGGTGGTGCTGAACGCCGGCTACGCTCACGTTATCGGCTTTGGCCCGATCATCATGGGCAAAGAGGACCTGCTGAAGGCGCATTTCGCCCTGCCGGAAGCGAAAATCATGGCCATCCACCTGGAGGCGGTCAACCATTGTCTGGTGAGCCGCGAAGAGATGCGCCAGTACGTCGCGGATAATCAGATTGCCGGGGTAGTCAGTATTCCACAGGATGGGGAAACCGTTGTTTATTAACCTGCTCAAGGGGAAGGGATGATGACATTAACCGACGTGGCGATTGTCGCCGTAGAGGGCTTTAGCCCGTTTCATTATTCCGTCCCCTGTATGCTGTTTGGCGATACGGTCTCGGAAACCAAACGTTTTAATCTGCAGATTTGCGCCGAACAGCCGGGATTACTCAGCGCCCGCGACGGCTTCGCGCTATACGCCAGCGGTGATTTTACCGCGATGGAACAGGCGGATATCGTGGTGGTGCCCTACTGGGGCGAGGTCAACCAGCGCCCGCCGCAGGCGCTGATCGCGAGTCTGATTCGGGCGCGCGATAACGGCGCGGAAATCGTCGGCCTGTGCCTCGGCGCGTTTGTCCTTGGCTACGCCGGGCTGCTCGACGGTAAGCGGGCGGCGACCCACTGGGAGTTCGAGCAGGATTTCCAGCGCCTGTTTCCGCAGGTTCAGCTTGATATCAACGCCCTGTACGTCGATGACCAGAAGGTGATTACCTCGGCGGGGACCGCCGCGGCGCTAGATTGCTGCCTGTATATCATTCGCCAGCGTTTTGGCAGCCTCGCCGCCAACCAGATCGCCCGGCGGATGATTGTTTCGCCGCACCGCGAGGGCGGCCAGGCGCAGTTTATCGCCCAGCCGGTGCCGCGCAACACCCGCGATGCGCGGATTAATTGTCTGCTGGATTATCTGCAGCAGCACATTGCCGAGCCGCATAATCTTGATTCGCTGGCCGAGGTGGTGGCGATGAGCCGCCGTACCCTGACCCGCCACTTCGCCAGGGCGACCGGGATGAGCATTGCCGATTGGTTGACCGCTGAACGTCTGCGCCGCAGCCAGAGCCTGCTCGAAGCGGGGGATTTGCCGGTCGAGCAGGTGGCGGAAGCGGTGGGCTATCTCTCCGCCGTGACCTGGCGCCAGCAGTTTAAAGCACGTTTTGGCGTTAGCCCGACGGAGTGGCGGCGGACTTTCCGCCGCGGCGTTTAGCCGGCGAGAGTCGAACTGTCGATCACGAAGCGATATTTCACGTCGCCCTTGACCATTCTTTCCCAGGCTTCGTTGATCTGATCGGCGCGAATCAGCTCGATATCGGCGACGATGCCGTGTTCGGCGCAGAAGTCGAGCATCTCCTGGGTTTCCGGGATACCGCCGATCATCGAGCCGGCAATCGAGCGGCGGCGGAAGATCAGATTGAACACTTCCGGCGATGGATGCGGCGTGGCCGGGGCGCCAACCAGGGTCATAGTGCCATCACGTTTCAGCAACGTGGTGAAGGCATCGAGATTGTGCGGCGCCGCCACGGTGTTGAGGATGAAATCGAAACTTTTGACGTGGGCCGCCATTTCGTCTTCGTTGCGCGACACCACGACCTCATCCGCGCCCAACGCTCTGGCCGCGTCGCGCTTGGATTCCGAGGTGGTAAAGGCCACCACGTGGGCCCCCATGGCGTGGGCCAACTTGATCCCCATATGCCCCAACCCGCCGATGCCGACGACGCCGACTTTTTTGCCCGGCCCGGCGTGCCAGTGGCGCAGAGGCGAATAAGTCGTGATCCCGGCGCACAACAGCGGCGCGACGGCGGCGAGCTGCGCTTCGGGATGGTTTATCCGCAGTACGTAGCGTTCATTGACCACGATCTGCTGTGAATAACCGCCCAGCGTATGCCCCGGCGCGTCCTGGGTCGGCCCGTTATAGGTCAGCACCATATGGTCACAGTAGTTCTCCAGCCCTTCAGCGCACTCCTCGCACTGCTTACAGCTATCCACCATACAGCCGACGCCCACCAGATCGCCGACGGCGTAACCTGAGACGGCATCGCCGACCGCCGTCACCCGGCCAACGATTTCATGGCCCGGCACGCAGGGATACAGCGTCCCGGCCCATTCCGCTCGCGCCTGATGGAGATCGGAATGGCAGACGCCGCAGTATGCAATAGCGATCTGCACATCTTGTGGGCCGGGTTCGCGGCGGGTGATAGACATCGATTCGAGCGGCTGGCTGGCGGAGTACGTACCTATAGCGTTGATCTGCATAGCATTACCTCTTGTGCAATAGCGTGATAAATCAAGCGGAAGGGGGTGAGTGTTTTTTGCGCGGCAAGGGTAAGCGTAGCCTGGTTAGGGCAGGATGAGAAAAGCGCAGCTCAAAGGGTTAAAGAAGGCGCCTCACCGGGGTGAGACGCTCGTGATATCAAGGCGCGATGGGTGTCAGATAATCCAGCCGCAGCGGCTCGGCGAGCAGGCTCTCCATCTGGCCGATAAAGGCCTGGAAGTAGGGCTGGGCGATATGCTCATCCAGCGCCTGCTGGTCGCGCCAGGACTCACGCATGTAGAAGGTATCCGGCACGTCACGCAACTGAAACAGCGCGTAGTCGAGATTGCCTGGCTCCTCGCGGGTTGGCAGCAGCAGCGCCTGCAGCGCGTCGCGCAGGGCCTCGGTTTGCCCGGCTTTCGCCTTCAGAACCGCGATAAGCGCAATGGTGTCGTCGCGCATTTAGAAACCCTCCAGCACGATTTTGCCGACCGAGCGCCCGGTTTCCAGCTTAGCGTGGGCTTTTTGCAGATTGGCGGCGTTGATAGTGCCGTAGTGTTCGCCAAGGGTAGTGCGCAGCGTGTTATCGTCAATCAACGCGGCGACGCGGGTCAGTAGCTGATGTTGGGCGATCATATCATCCGTCTCAAACATTGAGCGGGTGAACATAAATTCCCAGTGCAGCGAAATGCTTTTCGCTTTCAGCGGCACCACGTCCAGGCTCTCCGGGTCATCAATTAGCGCCAGCTTACCCTGCGGGGCGAGCGCGGCGATCAGTTCGTTAAAGTGCTGATCGGTATTGGTCAGGCTGGCGACGTGGGTCACGGCATGAATGCCGATTTTCGCCAGTTCTTCAGCGAGCGGCTTGCTGTGGTCAATGACGTGATGCGCCCCGGCCTCGCGTACCCACTTCTGGCTTTCCGGGCGCGATGCGGTACTAATTACCGTCATGTTGGTGAGTTTGCTGGCCAACTGGGTGAGGATAGAGCCAACGCCGCCCGCCGCGCCGACAATCAGCAGCGTATCGCCGGCGTTACCGCCTTCCTGCACGCCAAGGCGGTGGAACAGCAATTCCCAGGCGGTGATAGCGGTCAGAGGCAGCGCGGCGGCGGCGGCATTCTCCAGCGAGCGCGGCTTCAGCGCCACGATGCGTTCATCAACCAGCTGCAGTTCGCTGTTACTGCCGGGACGGCCCAGCGCGCCGGCGTACCACACTTCATCGCCCGGCGTGAATAGCGTCACCGCATCGCCAACGGCTTTCACCACGCCAACCGCATCCCAGCCCAGCACCCGCGGGGTATCGGCATTAAAACCGGCGCGCACTTTGGTGTCGACCGGGTTCACCGAAATGGCTTTGACCTCGACCAGCAGATCGTGGCCCTGCGCCTGCGGATCCGGCAGATCGATATCGCGTAAAAAGGGAATGTTGTTGCCGTCGGCGGCGGCCTGGGTAATAGCAATGGCTTTCATAGGTTCTCCGGTCTACAAATAGGATTCATGGTGTGAATGCGTCGAGGATAGACCGCTCTACCATCGGGAAAAACGGCCCGGCGGCGATAACAGTTATATAAAAAAAGTGAAAATCGGCGACACCCCCCATCCTGCGCCCGCCTGTCACTACAGATAAACAGTGCGATGGTCAGGTACCAGGACCATGATGGTTCAACAATATAAATTATCACAAGCATAGCGTTTCATATTTGAGAAAGTTTCCTCCTCCATGTCGCAAATATTAATATCACTCCGGAATAATAATAAGATTGCGTTATGGCTCAAGGTTTATACCTTGACTCCCGACATCCTGCGTGCGATTTTTCTTCTATCAAATAATAAACAGAGTTTCATATTTGGAACAAAAATAAAACCATCGTGCTATTTAATTAAGAGTTTCACCACTGAGACAAAATAATAAGTCGATATTAATCGACGGTCTTTTATCGCTTATAAAAATAAAGTGAGGGATGTGCTATGCGTAAAATACTCCTTTCGCTGCTGCTGGCTGCCGTGACCAGCGGGCTGGCGCTGGCGGACGACGGCAAGCCGTTCCCGCATATCGGCTGGCGCAGCGCGGATAATCTCGCCGGGCTGGATTTCGGCGGCGCGTTGCGGGCAAATTATCGCTATGAAGACTGGAAAGGCAGTAATTATCGCAACCCGCCGCATCTGCGTTTTGATACCTTCCGTATCGACAGCAGCGGCTTCTATGATAATTATTTCTTTGATGCCGGGTTCTGGTTCCAGGATCACCGTAAATACGCCATCGACCGCGCTTACGTAGGGTATCGCTTCGACAATAATAATAATATCCAGCTGGGGATCCCCGGCAAACCATTTGGCCTTGAACCTTATCCGCAATTTGGCTGGTCCTATGGTATTCCGTTTTATTTAGGCTTTGGCGTGAGCGCCGGTAGCGGCGTGAACTATCAATATCATGATAATAACTGGTCGCTGGATGTGGCCTATTTCCCGTGGATGGAACCGGAGAATTTGCGCTATGCGCCGGACGTTGGCGATTACGATCGGCTGAAAAACACTATCTATCCGACTCAGCATCAGCAGCATAATGAAAAGCGGGACCAGGTGAACGTGCGAATTGCGCGTGATTTTCACGGCGGCGGCTGGAATAACGAGCTGGGCGGCTCACTGGCGCTGGCGCGGTTGCACAACCGCGAGACCGACGACGACGGCACCTTCTGGGCGGCAGGCGTGCACGGCATGTTACATAACGGGCCGTGGCAGCTGACTTCGCAGCTGATTCGCTACCAATACGATCCGAAGAACCCGGCGGGCGTCAGCGACGATACGATTCTGATGGGCGGTAACGGCCTGACGCCGGCCTACCTGATCCCGGCGAAAGCGACGACCGCGTCGCTGAACGTCGCCCGCGATGTTGATGTGAAGTGGGGCGGCGTGTCGAAGCTGCGTTTTTACAACGACTACAGCGTGCTGTGGAAAGATAAAAGCGGCTGGAGCGATTCGCAGATGAACACCCTTGGCGTACAGGTCTTTGCGCTGCCGGTGATGTTCTGGGTCGATCTCAGCTGGGCGAAGAACGTTAATCCGTGGGGCGGCGCGCTGAACGCCACCGGCTGGACCAGCACCCAGTCCGAGGGCAGCGGCAAATGGTACTTCCGCACCAACGTTAATATTGGTTATTACTTCTGAGGCGGGAATTTTCCCTGCTCGCGCTGCGCTCAGCAGGGCTACGGTTCTGCGCCGTCTGGTAACCCGGGTAAGGCGTTAGCCGCCACCCGGGGATTTTTCTTGCTCGCGCTATCAGGCATATTGCAGCGTGCCGTTGACGCTTTTCAGCGATTGTTGAATATGCCGTAATTCGGCTGTTAGCTTCTCTTCTTTATCGCTGAGCGGTAACAACACAATGCAGCCATCCATCACCTTAACCGTGATCGGCTTCCCGGTATCGAATCCCGCTTCGCGTAGCCACTTGCCGGAAAGGGTAAGACTTGGTGTACTGGTATCCCGGCCATTGGGCCGATAGCCAACCAGCAGCTGACGTTCGGTTCCGCTAGCGGTGATATCCGGGGTAGAATGCAAATCAGCCATAATCAACTCCTTGATAGTTGGTGAGGTTAGCTCTCATCAGGTATTGCGAGTACCTGATGAGGTCGATTAATTTAACTCTCCACTCGGCTGGGAACACCAACAATCTCCATTTTTATAACCCCTTCATCTGTGAATATTGATACCAGACCTTTCCGTACCCGACCATAAAAAGCAATATCGATCATATTAAGTGCTCTGACATGTTCATTTGATAGCCTTGCGTTCTGCGAGCTGGTGGCCATCAATTGTTTAAAAATATCTATTTTGAGTGTCTTTCTATCAGTATATCTTTTAATAAATTTCTGAACTTGAACGGCAACAACAGGGCTGATTTAAGTCACTATCACCGTTGTGATCGATAGCATTAAACTCATTTTAGAATCCATATTTTTATAAGATATAAAGTTAGAATAAAAAAAAGAATTCAATAGGATAGGATAACTGTAAGATATTGAATACATGCCGAATGGCCGATAGAGGATGAGAAACTTTGGCGGAAGATCACAGGAGTTGAACCTGCCCGGGACCGCTGGCGGCCCCAACTGGATTTGAAGTCCAGCCACCTCACCGGAGATGACGATCTTCCGCGCCTCGATTGCTACATGGAGGCGGGCGCATTATAGCTACTTTCAGGCATTTACCACATACCTAAACGCACTTTTTTACTGTTAAAACTGGACTTTGCAGAACAGTCTGAGACAAATCCGTTCAAAATCCATGGGTTACACTTTTTCACACTCTTTCGGGCTACCGCGATCACAGAAAACAAGAAACGTAATTTGATAACGAGATATCGCAATTCATCTTACTGCGCCAAAGGGTTACAAAAACCGTAACCGGTACCAATCCGCGGTGCCGCTAAGGGAATAGTGCGCAAATGAAAGATCATATTCTGTCCGTCAAAGAGAAAATTGGCTACGGTATGGGTGACGCCGCCAGCCACATCATTTTTGATAACGTCATGTTATACATGATGTTTTTCTACACCGATATTTTCGGTATCCCCGCCGGCTTTGTCGGCACCATGTTCCTGCTGGCGCGGGCGCTGGATGCGATTTCCGACCCGTGCATGGGCCTGCTTGCCGACCGTACCCGCAGCCGCTGGGGTAAGTTCCGCCCGTGGATCCTCTTCGGCGCTATCCCGTTCGGCCTCGTCTGCGTGCTGGCTTACAGCTCGCCGGATTTAAGCCACAACGGCAAGCTGATCTACGCCGCCGTGACCTACACGCTGCTGACCCTGCTCTACACCGTAGTGAATATCCCCTACTGCGCGCTGGGCGGCGTGATCACCGACAACCCGACGCAGCGCATCTCGCTGCAGTCCTGGCGCTTCGTGCTGGCGACGGCGGGGGGCATGCTCTCCACCGTGCTGATGATGCCGCTGGTCAACTTTATCGGCGGCGAAGACAAAGCGCTCGGCTTCCAGGGGGGCATCGCGGTGCTGTCGGTGATTGCCTTCCTGATGCTGGCCTTCTGTTTTTTCACCACCAAAGAGCGTGTCGAAGCGCCGCCGAGCAGTACCTCGATGCGTGAAGACCTGCGCGATATCTGGCGTAATGACCAGTGGCGGGTGGTCGG
>OGEH01001112.1_pt1 | contig 12107 bp, 14 predicted proteins | sample 1570681 | NCBI WGS metagenome assembly OGEH01 (sample SAMEA2582126, study PRJEB24529) | metagenome | biome: Human gut stool | place: China | collected 2011 | reverse complement strand
ATCCAATTAGCGGTTTTCACCATTATTGACGGATAAAAACTGCCGGACAGCCATCAATAATGGTGAAATCCGCTATTTGGATACCCATATCAGCACCTTCAACCAGATGGCCCGGTTTGGATTCCTACCGGAACACCGGGATGTGGATGTGGCCATCATCGAAGCCTGCTCCATCAAGGATCTGGGCAAGGGAAAGATCGGCATCATCCCCACCACCAGTTTGGGCGGCAGCTGCAGCTATGTGCAGAGTGCTAAGAAAGTCATCATCGAAGTGAACGTGACCCAGCCTCTGGGCTTGGAAGGCATGCACGACTGTTATGTGCCGCTGGATCCTCCCTACCGGAAAATCATCCCCATCGAACGGCCGGAAGACCGGATCGGGACGCCTTACATCCCCTGTGATCTGGAAAAAGTGGCAGCCATCGTTCCCTGCGATATTCCCGATACTCCCAGCAAACTGGCAGCCATCACCGATGACGCCCGGGCCATGGGCGGCAATCTGGTGGAATTCCTGAAAAATGAAGTCAAGGCTGGGCGTCTGCCGAAGAATCTGCTGCCTCTCCAGTCCGGGGTGGGTTCTGTAGCTAATGCCGTGATCAATGGGCTGGTCCATTCTGATTTTGAAGATCTGACCGTATATACGGAAGTGATCCAAGATGGGATGTTCGATCTGATCGATGCCGGGAAACTGCGGGTGGCTTCCGGTGCTTCCCTGACCATGTCCGCAGAAGTCCAGAAGAGATTTTACAGCAACCTGGATAAATACAAATCCCATCTGATCCTCCGGCCCCAGGAAATTTCCAATAACCCCGAAGTGGTTCGCAGAATCGGAGTTATCGCCATGAACACGGCTATTGAAGTGGATTTGTACGGCAATGTAAACTCTTCCCACATCAATGGGACCAACCTGATGAACGGGATCGGGGGCAGCGGCGATTTTGCCCGGAACGGCTACCTGTCCATCTTCTTTGCGGAATCGGAACGGAAAGATGGGAAGATCAGTTCTGTGGTGCCTTTCTGCTCCCACATCGACAACAACGAACACGATGTGGATGTCATCGTTTCCGAACGGGGCGTGGCCGACCTGAGAGGCCTGTCTCCGAAAGAACGGGCTCCGATCATCATCGATCAGATCGCCAGCCCCAGATACCAGCCCATCCTGCGGGATTATTTCGAACGGGCCTGCGCTGCCTGCCACAACAGCCAGACTCCGCACATCCTGTCCGAAGCCTTCTCCTTCCATGAAAGAATGCTTAAAACGGGGACCATGGAAGTGAAATAAAGGGACTTTCCAACGAAATTTTCCGAAAATCGGTGGTAACAAGGTGGTATTTATGTTACAATTACCGTGTTTTAGTTTCGTTGTAATATCCCTGAAGGAGGTGCGTATTTTTGACGACACAAGAAAAGATCCAAGATATGTTCGACCGCTATGAAAAGATCGAAGCAGGCGGCGGTGCGAAAAGAGTCGGAAAACAGCATGATGCCGGTAAAATGACAGCCCGTGAACGGATAAACTCGTTCTTAGATGAGGGAAGTTTTGTAGAACTGGATAAATTTGTAGAACATCGCTGCTCGAACTTCGGTCAAGAAAAGAAATATTTGGCAGGAGACGGCGTGGTGACAGGCTACGGTACGGTTAACGGACGGACAGTGTTCGTCTTTGCTCAGGATTTCACCGTGGAAGGCGGTTCTCTGGGGGAGATGCATGCCAACAAGATTGCCAAAGTCCAGGCCATGGCCCTGAAAACCGGGGCCCCCATCGTAGGTATGGCGGATTCTGGCGGTGCCCGGATCCAGGAAGCCACCGATGCCCTGGCCGGCTTCGGCAAGATGTTCAAGCAGAACACCCTGTCTTCCGGGGTGATCCCGCAGATTTCTGCCATCATGGGGCCCTGCGCCGGAGGCGCGGTATACAGCCCGGCTCTGACGGATTTCATCTTCATGGTGAAGAAAAATTCCAAGATGTTCATTACAGGGCCGGAAGTGGTGAAGACCGTGACCGGGGAAGAAGTGGGCCAGGAAGACCTGGGAGGCACCTTTACCCACTGCACCCGCAGCGGGGTGGCCGACTTCCCGGCTGAAAACGATGCGGACTGCCTGGAGCAGATCCGCTACCTGCTCAGCTTCCTGCCCAGCAACAACCGGGAGAACCCGCCAGTCTACGATACGGGAGACAGTGCCTACCGGATGGACGAAAGCCTGAATACCATCATCCCTGATGGCTCCCAGATGCCCTACGACATGTACAAGGTGATCCGGAGCATCGTGGACAACGGAGAATATGTGGAACCTCATCGGATGTATGCCCGGAACATCATCACCTGCCTGGCACGGCTGGACGGTTCTACCGTGGGGATCATCGCCAACCAGCCCCGGATCATGGCCGGCTGCCTGGATATCAATGCTTCTGACAAAGCGGCCCGGTTCATCCGTTTCTGTGATGCGTTCAAGATCCCTCTGATCAATATCGTAGATGTCCCCGGCTTCCTGCCGGGCACGGATCAGGAATATGGCGGAATCATCCGGCATGGGGCCAAGATGCTGTATGCTTACTGCGAAGCCACCGTGCCCAAGATCACTCTGGTCACCCGGAAAGCCTACGGCGGAGCCTACCTGGCCATGTGTGCCCAGGATCTGGGGGCGGATCATGTGATTGCCTGGCCTACGGCCGAAATCGCCGTCATGGGACCCCAAGGGGCTGCCAAGATCATTTTCCGGCATGATCCGGATGTGGAGCAGAAGACCCAGGAATACATCGATAACTTTGCGACGCCCTATTATGCGGCCAAGCACGGCATGGTGGAAATGGTCATCGAACCCAAGACCACCCGTCCGATCCTGATCAAAGCGCTGCGTATGTTAAAATCAAAGCAGGAAGACCGGCCAACAAAGAGACACGGTAACATTCCGCTGTGATTTTGATATAAACCATTCATCATAAGGGAAAAGAGGTGAAACATTCATGACAGACAATCCTTGGCTGATTATGCTGATCAATATGACCATCGTATTCGGCGTGCTGATTGTGCTGGGCATCCTGATGGTCCTGATCCATGCCATCGACCCGACCAAGAAAAGCGCTCAGGGAAAAAAAAAGCCTGTAGTTGCTAAACCGGCCGCTTCTGCTGCAGCCAGCAAACGACAGGACGAAGAGAAGGTGGCTGCAATGGCAGCGGTCCTGGCCATGGTCCAGGATGAAGACGATATGATTGCAGCGGCCCTGACGGCTGCCATCGCCGAACACAAAAAGAAGATGGAACCCATGGCGCTGCCTCATCATTTCTTTTAACAGGCTGTTGAGGGACGGCCTGCAAACTGTGGATTTTACTGTTCAAGAACAATTTTAGGAGGGTATTCTCATGAGAAAATTCAATGTTAACGTTAACGGCACTGTGTATACTGTAGAAGTTGAAGAAGTCGGCGGCGCTGTCACTGCAGCTCCTGCTGCTCCTGCTGCTCCTGCTGCCCCCGCTGCTGCTCCTGTAGCCGCTCCTGCCGCAGCTCCTGCTCCTGCAGCCGCTCCTGCTCCGGCTCCTGCTGCTGCTCCCGCTCCGGCCGCTAAACCGGCTGCTGCTCCTGCTCCTGCCGGCGCTGTGACGGTGGAAGCTCCTATGCCTGGGAAGATCCTGTCCGTTAACGTAAAGGCTGGCGACAAGGTAGAAGCCGGCGATGTTCTGCTGATCCTGGAAGCTATGAAGATGCAGAACGAAATCATGGCTCCTGAAGATGGTACGGTTTCCGAAGTCCGCGTCAACGCTGGCGACACCGTAACCACCGGCGACGTAATGGTCATTCTCTAATTGCGTCTCCGCTCATAAAGGAGGATTTTAGAATATGGATGCTTTTGTGGTAGCCCTGACTTCTGTCATCCATGACAGTGGTTTTGTGGCTTTTACCTGGGGCAATGCCGTCATGATGCTGGTAGGCTGCGTACTGCTCTACCTGGCCATCGTGAAGGGCTTTGAACCCCTGCTGCTGAGCCCGATCGCTTTCGGATGCATTCTGGCCAACGTGCCCCGTACCGGTTTCGAGACGGACCCTGGCGTCATGCAGCTGATCCTGGGCGGGATCAAATACGAAGTCTTCCCTCCGCTGATTTTCATGGGCGTAGGTGCCATGACTGACTTTGGTCCCCTGATCGCCAATCCCAAGACCCTGCTGCTGGGCGCTGCTGCTCAGATCGGTGTGTTCGTGGCACTGCTGGGTGCCATGCTCCTGGGCTTCAATGTGAAAGAAGCTGCTGCCATTGGGATCATCGGGGGTGCTGACGGCCCGACTTCCATTTACCTGGCTTCCAAGATGGCTCCCCATCTGCTGGGAGCTATCGCCGTGGCTGCCTACTCTTACATGTCCCTGGTGCCGCTGATCCAGCCCCCTGTGATGAAGCTGTTCACTTCTAAAAAAGAACGCTGCATCAAGATGGCTCAGCTGCGTACGGTGACCCACTTCGAAAAAGTGGTGTTCCCCATTGTCTGCACCATTTTCATTTCCCTGCTGCTGCCTTCCGTCTGCTCTTTGATCGGGATGCTGATGCTGGGGAACCTGTTTACGGAATCCGGCTGTATGGACCGTCTGTCTGACACGGCACAAAATGCCTTGATGAACAGCGTGACCATCATGCTGGCTACCGGTACTGGCCTGACCATGAAAGCTGAAAGCTTCCTAACCATCCAGACCATCGAAATCATCTGCCTGGGTCTGGTTGCCTTCATCGGCGGTACTGCCGGCGGCGTGCTGTTCGGCAAGCTGATGTGCATCATGGACGGCGGCAAGACCAACCCGCTGATCGGTTCTGCCGGTGTATCTGCAGTACCTATGGCTGCCCGTGTGTCCCAGATCGTGGGACAGCAGGCCAACCCTGGGAATTTCCTGCTGATGCATGCTATGGGCCCCAATGTGGCCGGGGTTATCGGGACGGCTGTTGCAGCCGGTACCATGCTGGCCATGATCGGACCTGCAAAATAAAACAAATCGTTTTGGAAGGCTGCCGCAGTTTGCGGCGGCCTTCTTTTTATGGAAAAACGGCTTTCTATTGGGGGATTTTTTGTTATAATAAAAGGGATATGTTTTTTTATCAATGGGTCAGGAACAAAGGAGAGAAAGTTGGAAGGATATAAGGAATTTTCGGAGAGCAGCCCTGGACGGAAAATGTACCAGTGGGGAGCTCTGGCACTGATTGCCGTCAGTTGGGCCTATGAAGGATACCATACCTTCGCCTTGGGCCAGTTCAGCCTGATGGGCTGGGGGTACAACATCCTGTTCGTCATCCTCTGGTGCTGGCGCTGTCTTTTCCAGTACAGCCTCCAATTGACCGGGGATCGGCTGATCGTGGTCATGTACGGCTTGGGCATGGAACGGCGGATGACCGTCTATCTGAAAGATCTGGAAAGCTTTTCCAATCACTACAAAAAGAGTTTCTTCCGAAAAACCGCCATCAAGAAGTACGTGCATCGGTATTCTTCTCTGGATCCCCGTCCCCAGAGGATCCTGGTCTACCGGGAACAGGGAAAACTCTGCGCCCTGCTGTTCAAATCCAGCGATGCACTGATCGACCAGCTGGCCCGGCGGTATCCCAACCAGTTTTTAGATTTTCCAGAATAAAGGAGTTAAGGACATGAGCAACATCTATGTGGGAAAAATCATTGCGGTGAACAAACAGCGCGCCAAAGTTAAAATCGAACAGAGACCGGGAGAACAGCGGCCGAAACTGCTGGACTGCTGGAATGCCTGCAAAGCCAAACAGGGGACCCGGGTCATCGTGGGGAAACAGACCTTGGATGAGAAGAAAATGAAGATGATCATCTGGGGGATCCCGGCTCTGACCGCATTGGCTGGGGCTCTTTTTGGCCGGGCCATTGCCCATTTCTTTTCCATCCCGGTCTGGCAGATGGTGGTGCTCAGCATGGTGGTATGGCTGGCTTTGGGTTTGTACTATGCCCGGAATTTCCGGAAGAGCGTCCATGCCAAAGTGGAACAATGGACCATCACCGGCTATTACAGTGATGGCGAGATCTATGATGCCAAGGGGAAAAAGGTGGAGGTCTGACCGATGTTGGGGAAAAATCATCTGACCCTGCTCCTGGTCCTGGCGGCGGGAGCTGTCATAGGGGGGCTCCTGGGGGACAGCCTGCAGGCGTCCCAGCCTCTGGGCTGGGCCACTGATTATCTGGTACGGAAATACCAGGTGCTCACCGTCCCCCCGTCGGTTTTTGACCTGTATATTGCGAAACTGACTGTGGGACTGGATTTTTCCCCCAATCTGGCAGCCATCCTGGGCATGATCCTGGCAGGGATCCTGTTCCACAAATTTTAGGAGGAGCCCATGGAACTGATTCTGGCATCCGGCTCCCCCCGCCGTCTGGAACTGCTCCGGCAGATCGGCTTGGAGCCCCAGGTGGTGGTGAGCCGCAGTGAGGAAGAGAAAACGGACCGGGATCCGGCCCATCTGGTCTGTCACAATGCTCTGGCCAAAGGACAGGACGTATGCAGTCGGCTGGGAGACCAGGTTCCCATCCTGGCAGCGGATACGGTGGTGGCCTTGGACGGGGAAATCCTGGGGAAGCCCAGGGACCGGCAGGAGGCCGCTGCCATGCTCCGGAAACTCAGCGGAAGGAGCCATCAGGTCCTTACGGGTCTGGCCCTGTTCTATCGGGGAAAAGTGCTGACCCATGTGGAGACCACCCAGGTGCAGTTTTCTCTTCTTTCCGAGGAAGACATCGCAGGATACATCCGTACCGGCGAGCCTCTGGATAAAGCCGGAGCTTATGGCATCCAGGGGAGAGCCGCTCTTTTCATCCCGACCATCAACGGGTCCTATAGCAATGTGGTAGGACTTCCTTTAGCAGCCTTGAAAAAACTCTTTGCAGAACTGGATGTGACAGAAAATGACGCACTATCTCATACGGGAAATGCTTCCGGAGGAGCGGCCTCGTGAACGGCTGATGGCTCATGGACCGGAAGCCCTGACCATTACGGAACTGCTGGCGATTTTGATCGGCAGCGGACGGAAAGACCATTCAGCCTTGGATATCGCTCGGGAACTGACCGGAGATCTTATGAAGGATGCCCGTCTGGCCAGGACCCAGGATGTCCGGGAACTGACCCGGATTCCAGGAATCGGGCCGGCCAAGGCAGCGGTGATCCTGGCAGCTCTGGAACTGGGGCGGAGGCTGGCGGAAGCAGAAAGCCAGCCTTTCCAGACCATCCATTGCCCGGAAGACGGGGCCATGCTGGTGATGCCCCGGCTCCGGTACAAAAACCATGAACATTTCCTGGTGGTGCTGCTGAATAGCAAGGGAAAGGTGACCGGCATCGAGCCTGTTTCGGAGGGTTCCCTCAATGCTTCCGTGGTCCATCCCCGGGAAGCTTTTGCACCGGCGCTGCTCCACCATGCGGCTGCCATCCTGGCGGTCCACAACCATCCCTCGGGGGATCCTACGCCCAGCCGGGAGGACAGGGAACTGACGAAGACCCTCTGGGAAACGGGAAAAGTCATGGGGATCCCTTTGGTGGATCATTTGATCATCGGGGATGGGATTTATTACAGTTTCAAAGAACATGGTTTGATGTAAAAGGGGGTAGAAGAGAATGCTGGATCTGCTGGGATCATTCTCCACGGACATGGGGGTGGATCTGGGGACGGACCATACCCGGATCTGTCTGAAGGAAGAAGGAATCGTCCTGGATGAGCCTTCTGTAGTGACCGTGGAGACCCGCCGGGGGAAAATCCTGGCCCAGGGAAAGGAAGCCCGGCAGATGCAGGGACGGACCCCGTCCGGAATCGAAGTGAAACGGCCCCTCCAGGATGGGGTCATTGCGGATTTCGACTATGCCAAGCTCATGCTGAAAGGGTTCCTGCACCAGGCTCTGGGCAGACGGCCTCTGCTCCGGCCCCGGCTGGTGATCAGTGTCCCCTGCGGAGTCAACAGCGTGGAGCGGAGAGCTGTCCTGGATGCGGCCATGGAAGCCGGTGCCGGGGAAGCGTACCTTTTGGAAGCTCCTCTGGCCGCGGCCCTGGGAGCCGGGATCCCGGTACGGGAAGCCAAAGCCTGCATGGTGGTGGAACTGGGTGCGGGGGCTACGGAAGCCGCCGTATTGGCCCAGGGGAAGGTAGCTCTTTCCCGGCTGCTCCGGTGCGGAGGCCGGAGCCTGGATGATGCCCTTGTCCAGTACAGCAAGAAAAAGTATAATCTTCTTATCGGGAGCCTCCAGGCCGAACAGGCGAAAATCGAAATCGGCACGGTGCGGGAAACGGCTCCGCCGGCTTTTATGGACCTGCGGGGAAGGGACCTGATCACCGGTCTGCCCCGGAGTGTGACCATCGATCAGAACCAGATGCGGGAAGCCCTGTGGGAACCGGTCCATCGGATGGTAGATTGTGTCCGGACCCTGCTGGAACAGCTTCCGGACCTTTTGGCTCGGGAGGTGGCGGAACAAGGCATCGTCCTTACCGGCGGAGGTGCCCTGCTGCGGAATTTTGACTGGCTGCTGGGTCGGGAAACAGGCCTGAAGGTCTGGGTGGCGGAAGATGCCCTTTCCTGTGTGGCCAAAGGAACCGGCATCGCTGCCGGGCATATGAATCTGTTCCGGAGAGGGCAGCGCCTTCGCCGGAACGTATAATAGGGAGAAGAGCATTGCCTATGAGGAAGGAACAGAAAGTCAGACTGGGAGTCCTGCTGGTTGTCCTGCTGCTGGCAGGAAGCCTGCTTTGGGATGCATTCCACCGTTTTCCGGCTGTGAATACGGTGCTTTCCACGCTGACCCGGCCCATCAGCTTTGTAGTGGGAGGGATCGGCAGCGGTGTGAAGGGCTCCGGGAACTATTTTGCATCCAAATCTTCCCTGGAAAAGGAAAATGCGGCCCTGAAAAAAGAAAATGAAGAGCTTCGGCAGAGCAATGTGGAACTGCTCGGCATGAAAGCGGAGAATGAGCGTCTGGGGAAACTGCTGAAGTTCAGCAATCTCCATCCCCAGTGGAAAATGGTTTCCGCCCAGGTGATCAGCCGGGATCTGGGAGATTTCAAGGATGTGATCCTCATCGATAAGGGCCAGGGAGACGGACTCCAGGTGAATATGCCTGTAGTCAATGCTTCCGGGCTCATCGGCATTGTGGACGGAGTCTATCCCCACATGGCCAAGGTCCTGCTGATCTCCAGCCCCCGCAGCCGGATCGGAGGCCTGAATCTCCGGGGAGATTCCCGGGCTGCCGGTATCGTCAATGGGGTGGCCGGGCCGGATCTTCTGCTGGAAATGCGGAACTTGAGCCGCAATGCGGATATCCTGCCGGGAGACACCATCGTGACCAGCGGGTACAGCGGCTACCATCCGGAAGGACTGGTCATCGGTACCGTAGAAGATGTGCAGATGGATACGGGAGGGCTGACCAAAATGGCCACCATCGCTCCTTCTGTGGACTACGGCCATCTGGAAGAAGCCCGGGTCATCACCAATTTCCAGGGCTTTGCTGATTTCCTGCGCAAGGAAGGGAAAGACCCGGATGCCCAACCTGGCAAAGGAGGGAAATGATGGTACTGATCGCCTTTGCCTGGCTGCTGTTCACCTTGTTCCTGTTCACTTTGGAAAATCACTGGTTCCTCTTTTTCAATACCACCCAGTCCCCAGATCTGCTGCTGCTGTTCCTCCTGCTCTATGCCATGGACCAGGGGAAGCGGAAGGGCGCAGTGTACGGACTGGGTATTGGCGCTTTATTGGACATTGTCACTTTCAGCTATTTTGGCTGGCATCTGGTGACACGGACACTGATCGGCTATCTGGTGGGGAAGAACCGGATGAATATGTTCGCCGACCGGCTGCCCACCTATCTGATCCTCACCGGGATGGTGACCCTGCTGCTCCAAGTGGCACGGGGCCTGTTCCTGTGCGTGGCCCTGGGGCGCTGGCTTCCCCTCCTGCCCTTGGCCGTATCTACCCTGAAATGCATGGGCTGGAATCTGATCGCTGCTCCAATCCTGTGGTTTTGCTATTACAAGCTGAAGAAACGGGTCCGCAGCCGTATGGATTATTATTATCATCTATAGGAGTCTGCCGTGCTGAACAAAAAATTTGCTTACCGTTTGGAATTCATGATGCTGGCCGGGATCCTGATCATCCTGATCCTCATCGGACGCATGTTTTATCTCCAGATCCTGAAAGGGTCCTATTACCGGCGCCAGGCAGAAGGGAACCGGACCCGGTATACCCGGATCTTGGCACCCCGGGGGATCATCTATGACTGCAACGGGGAAGAATTGGCCAACAACAAGCCTGGGGTCATGGTTTCCCTGGTCCGCCGGACGGACGCCTATCCGGAAGAGACGCTGGAACGGCTGTCCCAGCTCCTCCATATCCCTCTGGATGAAATCAAGGAGACGATCCGGCTTTCTGGGGGCAGTTCAGAACCCATCCGCCTGGTCCGGAATGCTTCGCCGGATGTGGTGGACAAAGTAGAAGAGAATCTCCGCTATCTCCCTGGAGTGATGCTGGAAGTCCAGCCTGTCCGGAACTATCCCAACAAGGGGCTGGCCGTCCATGCCCTGGGCTATGTGGGAGAAATCAGCGACTATGAAATTTCCCAAGGGGCGTACAGCGAACTGAAGGCAGGAGATATCATCGGGAAATTCGGCCTGGAAAATTACTATGATTCCTACCTCCGGGGAGAAGACGGAAGCTACCGGGAGGAAGTGGATGTGGCCGGCCGTGTGGTCCAGATCATGGACAAAGTGGACCCCAAACCGGGACAGGGATTGGTGCTCACCATCGATGCCAAGCTCCAGCGGATCGCGGAAGAAGCCGTGGACCGGCAGCTGAAAGCCATCGGAGCACGGGGCTGCGCGGTAGTGGCCTTGCACCCCAACAACGGAGAAGTGAAAGCCTTGGTTTCCCGTCCGGGCTTCGATCCCAACTGGTTCGTCAACGGGATCAGTGAAAAGAATTGGAAATACTTGACCACGGATCCTTTCCATCCCATGACGGACAAGGTCATCGCCGGAGAATATCCCCCCGGTTCCACTTTCAAGATCGTCACAGGGTCTGCCGCCTTGGAAGAGAAGAAAGTGACTCCGGAGGAACTGATTTATGACTCCGGCCGCCATTGGCTCATCGATATGCGGAATGCCGGCGGAGAAGCTCTGGGCTATATCAACTTCAAACGGGCCCTGGCGGCCTCTGACAACGTGTATTTCTATGAAATGGGGAACCGGGTGGGCATCGACCTCCTGGACAAATACGCCCGGGAATTCGGCTTCGGGGAAACCACCGGGATCGACCTCCATGGGGAAGCCCAGGGGCTGATCGCCACCCCTGCCTACAAGAAAAAAGTCTTTGATGATGACTGGTATCTGGGAGATACCTTCAATACGGCCATCGGTCAGGGCTTTACCCTGGCCACTCCCATCCAGGTGGCGGAAATGCTCAGTGCCGTGGCCACCGACGGGAAACGGTACAAACCCCATCTGGTCAGCAAGATCCTCAATGATGACGGCAGCGTGGCCAAGACCTTCGAACCGGAAGAAGAAGGAAAGCTGCCCATTTCTGAATCCACCCTGAAACTGATCCAGGAAGGCCTGGAAGCCGTAACGGAAGAAGGGGGGACGGCTGCCTTCTTGAAGAACCTGCCTGTGCCTGTGGCCGGCAAGACCGGTACGGCCGAAAATCCCCACGGACTGGAACACGGCTGGTTCATCGCCTATGCCCCGGCCAAGAAACCCCAGTTGGTGGTGGTCTGCATCGTGGAGCAGGGGAGTTACGGGACCATTTCCGCAGCGCCGATTGTCAAGAGCATCCTGGAATACGTCTTTACGGATCCCCGGGTACGGCGGCAGGGAACCAAGAAATAAGGAGACAATATGCGTTGGTATCACTCATGGAAAAAATATTTTCGGAAAATCGATAAGCCGCTGCTGTTCAGTGTCCTGGCTCTGATCTGCATCGGGGTGGTCCTGATCGGCAGTGCCACCCATGCCAATATCCCTGGGCCCCGCCGGTACAGCTTCGTGCTGCGCCAGCTGAGCTTTGCAGGCATCAACCTGGTGGTGGGAGCTTTTCTCCTGCGCTTCGATTACCGGATCCTGAAGAGTCTGGCCCGGCCCCTGTACATCTTCAACATCC
>OGEH01001111.1_pt1 | contig 12115 bp, 11 predicted proteins | sample 1570681 | NCBI WGS metagenome assembly OGEH01 (sample SAMEA2582126, study PRJEB24529) | metagenome | biome: Human gut stool | place: China | collected 2011 | reverse complement strand
TTACGATATTTACTGGCGGATGAAATGAATTTGCGAAAGAATCTTGACACTACCGATATATCCATAGACGGCTCATGGCAAGTTAATTCCTGCATCACTGCGTTTACCTTTGGCCGATATAAGTATTTATATCCACATAAATGCCGCGCAATATTTTCTGGATTGATAACATCCTCGTCAATAAGAGACAATTTTGTTACGCCATATTCTGCCAAACCTTTTGCTAAATAACTTCCCAAAGATCCAATACCGATTATACCAATATCATTCATACCCGTTTTACGCCCCATGCCGCCCCTTCTAAAAAGCCTTGAATGACTCAAATCTTCAACTTTATACTTGACGACATTCTGAGACTTGCCATGCAAAAATGCCCATTTAGCAGGAAATTTTCCTTTCCTAAACCCATTTCTTACTAAAGGAACCGTTGGCGTATGCTTAATCATAAAAAGAAATTTTTTATCATTATCTAAAGGAATTGATAATAGAATATAAGCACCATCTTCAAGATGTTTTGATACAAACGCTCGATATATAGTATCATCTTTGGCAAAAGATTGGATTATATTATACCAATCCAAATTTGTTTCAGGAAACGGAGGATATATAGCCCTTTTTAAAGGAACATATAAGCCATTTATTAAGTCTCGTCTTCCAATATCCCCAATAGCCCTCATTCCATCCACCATATGTGATAGAATCGTTCTCATTGTAGCACTGTTATCTGCAATTAAAAGACGACTTCTCCTTATATCTGAGGTCTTACGAAAAATACTAATGGTATGAACGGTCTGCATACGACAAACAAAACTATGCACTTTAATCTTGCAACAATGATTACTATCCAATTCCCAATATGAAGCTATTTCATCAATAAAATCTTTTCTGTTATCCTCGTGCAAACCAGAAAGAAATATATCCCTAGCATAAGACACAGTAGTTACAATTAAATCAACCGGGTTATTATAGTCAGGAATAGATGTTGTCTTATCAAAAACACATATGTAGTGATTACCATAAACATGAGGAAGTGGCTTACTAATTCCGTTGAAATCATCCTCCGAAATTTGAATCAACGGAAAAGACTCTGGAAAGCACTCATCTAAATATACATTAAAATGATAGCTTTTTTTATCTTCTTTGAAAGAAACCTTTAACACTGTTGCCTCAGCAAAATAACATGATATACCTATATATGCAAACTTTTCTATAATAGAATTATGCTGATCTTCCGTCATGCTTTAAAATCCCCGGTGCACTAGCTCTCTCATACCTATACTCATCATTAGGATTCGACCTCTTTCCTAATGGGAATCGGCTCCCAAATTCTTCACGTAAAATAACAGAACCATCATACCCATCGTCAGACTGAATGGCAGAATCCAAAGAATAAATCAACCGCTTAAGACTTTCTTTAATCTCTTTTTTCTGATTATCAGTTTTACTTTCAAATAAATCTTCATAAGGTTCAACTGGCTTCGTACAGCTGAAGCTAGTATGCAAGACAGTTGAAATCCCCTGAACCGTATTTCTCAAAGAAATTTCATCTCTGCCATCATAGTCTGAAAATGAATCAACAACTAATATAGTAATTTCAATCCCTTTTAATGGGACATTATTATAATCTTTCCATGCTTTTAAATATTTAACAATACGGCGCAACTGCTCCGAATTCATTTTAACTTTATCAATGAACCAATCCGTAAAAGCCTTGGGGTCACTAATTGTCCACCCCTTAGATTTATGAGCTAAATATGCCTTATCCTCTTTTACTATATAAATTGGCAAATCAATATGATAATTATTGGCATATTTAACACGTACACATGTATTTTTGTCCATGGTATGATAAGATGTACGATTATCAACAGCAGATTTCACCCAACTATGCGCTGTATATACAGCAGGATAATCATCCAGGCCATCTTCTTCATATCCTTGCAAGTATACACCATCATCCATGTCATACTCATCGTTAAGAGGATTTACAGTGGTTTTCATAGAAAATGACCCTTGCCAACAAAATTTAGGCTGCTTTTTATCATTATCTGAAAACCATTTTTTATATCCCTGCGGATGGCATCACGACTTGTTTTCAGAAAATCAGCCTTACTGGAACTAAGTGTGATATTGTCATTAAATTTTAAAAACAAAGAATGCATATCTGCCATTGCAACCAGTCTCCTTTAACATATGATTCAAAAAAGATAACATAGTACGTATCCAGTATACTACTTTAAGTATATTTTTACAATGTTGAATCTCATTATAGCAACAGCTATTTTAGTCGTCAAAAAATTTCCCTCTACGTGGTGATGAGCATCAATTTCCCGCTTTAGGTATAAACTCAAAAGCTTTCGTATATTCTCAATCTCCAAATTCAAATATTTAACAATAAATCTTATAATTACATATCTAGGTTTAAAATCTCACACCAAAAAGTTCTTCTCTATTCTAAATATTAAGTTAGGTCACCACCGAGTAATGATTTATCGCCTCGACGGTGACCTAACTTCTGCCTACGCAATCTATATTAAAAACAAGAACATTTAATAGAACAACTAATAAAAATATATTGACGAATCAAATAAGAATCTCCAGTTCGCAAAGTATCACCATGAATATCTGCCATCTATAAATTACAATCAATTTGATTACAAACTTCCCAAGCTCTCATTATTGCTTGATCCATATTATAATATTTAAAATCAGCAAGACGCCCACAAAAATAAAACTTCTTAATCTTTTTTGCCCGTTCTTTGTAATGCTGAGCAATCAACTGACTCTCTTTCGTAAGCAATGGATAGTATGGTTCATTCTTTTCACCTGGTTTGTATTGTACTGGATACTCTACAGCATATGTTGTACCATTAGTATTTAACTGAATAGGAAGTTTATTGTATTCAGTAATGCGAGTATAACCGTCTGCTTGTGGATAAGCTACAACAGCCGCATTCTGGTATGAAGTCTTATTTTCATGATGCCACTCGAAACGTAAAGACCGATAAGGTAAAGGCCCTTCATCAGCACCAAATAATTCATCTAAAGCCCCAGTATAGATAACAGTAGCTGAACATGGGGTACCATCTAATAATAAAGAGGTTCCATCAGGTGATACTTTTAGATGTGCAAGTGCTTCAATTCCAAGTCGAACTTCAATATTAGGATGATTCAACAAAGATTGAAAAAATGCATTGAATGACGTATCCGGCATAGCTTGCCATGGATCCGAAAAATAATCTCGTTCGTAACTAAAAACCAAAGGAACACGCTTTAATATGCTTGGATCGACCTGTTCTGGAGAAATCCCCCACTGCTTTGCGGTATAAAGGCTATAATCTTTAGCAAAAAGGAATTCACCATAATTACGAACGACACTATCTTCAGAATGTAGCACTTCTAAAACTGTAGCAGATTTACGATTAGAAAAATACTCTTCAATATGCTTTTTCAGTTCGGTAGCCTTTTCTTTTGAATAAAAATCATCAATAGTTTGATAATTAAAAGGCGTAGGAGTGAACTTGCCATCAATACATGCCATGTAGGTCAATTTATATGGCTTCATTGCTACAAAACGACAAAAATAATCATAAACTGCTTTATCTTTTGTATGAAAGATATGGGGGCCATATTGTTGTACAAGAATTCCATACTCATCATTGTAATCATACATATTCCCACCAATATGAGTACGTCGGTCCCAAATAATAACTTTGTTCCCTTTTTCAGCTAAGTGACGTGCTACAACAGCTCCGCTCAATCCAGCTCCAATAACAATATAGTCAGTCATTCATTTTCTCCTTTATCAACCAATCATACGTTTTACGCACACCTTCGCCAAAAGTTACTTTGGTCTCGAATCCAGTATCTTCACATAATTGCCTAGTGTCAAAAAATTTCAATGGCATATTAACACCTGTATAGGGAATACTACCAAAATTAAAAGGTAAATCTGGTGAAATAACTGCCTGCAATTCTAAAAGAAATTCTTTCAAAGGGCGTGGACTCCCGCTTCCAACTACATATTCGGTAAAAGGCCTCCCTTTTTCTCCTAAACAATAGAATGCTTCTGCTACATCATCAATGTAAATAAAATCATAATTCTGTGTAGCAGATGTAAATTGAGGAGCACACCCATGAATACATTTTCGTATAGTTGTATTTATTAATCGTGTACTTATTTCACCTTTTCCATACGCATTAGTAATCAGTCCCCATATAAGAGGAATTCCTAGTTTGACCGCCAATGATTGAGCCATAAGATGAGCGGCTAACTTACCTGCACCATAAATATAACCCATGCCTGGCTTATTTCCACTTTTTAATGAGGCCAGAATACTTTCTTTTTCCATAATACTGCCTGCCACAATAAATCGTTGACAACCAATATCTGCAGCCTTTTTTAAAAGCTCCAAAGTCCATTGTGCATTTTGGAGTTGCAAACTATAATTGCCGCGATTATCAACATCAGTTCCTCCAACCCATGCAAAATGGTAAAAAGCATCATATTTTTTTTTAGATAAATTCAATTCATCTATCTTTGTCATATCAAACGGCACAACAGAAAGATTTTCATGTTGTGGCAAATTCGCAGTACGGCCAAGCCGACATAAAGCCTTTACTTTTATTCCATGTAACAAGAGCTTTTTTACAACAGCACTGCCCACAAAACTGTTAGCGCCACTTACAATTACCTCTTGCATTTATTATGCCTCCATGAATAATTTAATTTCACGATCCATTTCTGATGGAATGTCACCATTTTGAATCCAAACTTTTGTCCAAGCTACTGTCATATTAACGGCATCTTCAATATGCCATCTCGGAGTCCATCCAAAAACAGATTTAATCTTAGAACAATCTAATTTTAAATAATTTGCCTCGTGAGGTGCATTATTTTCTGCTTGATTCTCCCAAGCAATACCTTCTCCCCAATTTTGACAAAACAAGTTTACTAACTCACCCGTGGTAACACAATCGCATTCGTCAGGACCGACATTATACCATCCAGCATATTCACCATCTTCATACTGTCTTGCTGCAATCATTAAATAAGCAAACAAAGGTTCCAGGACATGTTGATATGGCCGTGTAGAATAAGGATTACGTACACCAATGGATTTACCACATTCTACAGCACGAACACAATCTGGAATAATTCGGTCATTTGCAAAATCGCCACCACCAATAACATTTCCCGCTCTTGCAGTCGAAATAGCAATGCGACCATCAGCAAAAAAACTATTTTTATATGAGTGAGTTACTAGTTCTGAGCAAGATTTTGAATTAGAATATGGATCAAATCCATCTAATGGTTCATTTTCTCTATAACCCCAAATCCATTCATTATTATGATATACTTTGTCTGTAGTTACATTCAAAAACGACTTAACGCAATCACTCTTACGAATACATTCTAAAATATTTACAGTCCCCATTACATTAGTTTCGTACGTATAAGCAGGCTTTTTATAAGAGTCGCGTACAATTGGTTGTGCTGCTAAATGAAGTACAATATCTGGCTGTGATTGATTTAACGTCTGAAATAATTTTTCTGAATCCCTTATATCACCAATTACAGAATGCATATGATTCTCTAACCCTGCCAGCGAAAAAAGATTGGGGGTAGTAGGTGGTAATAAAGAATACCCGGTCACTTCCGCACCAGCATTAATCAAAATCCGACAAAGCCAACTACCCTTGAAACCCGTGTGCCCTGTAACAAAGACCCGTTTTCCCTTATAAAAATCAAGATTAAAATAATTCATTAATCATCCCACACTTTCCAAGGCGCATTTCCAGTTGCCCACAATTCTTCCAATTTTTGACGATCTCTTAAAGTATCCATGCATTGCCAAAATCCACTGTGTTTATATGCCATTAATTCACCTTCACTGGCAATTGTTTCTAACGGCTCTTTTTCAAATACAGTACAATCGCCTTCAATATATTGAAAAATACTAGGTTCTAAAATCATATATCCGCCATTAATATATCCCACATCTTGTTTACTCTTTTCTCTAAAGGAAGCGATGCGATCTCCTTTTAGGTCTAAAATGCCAAATCGCCCATCTGGTTGAACAGCTGTCATTGTACAAATTTTTCCATGCGACTTATGAAAGCTCAGCACTTTATCCATCGGTACATCACTGACACCATCACCATAAGTAAGCATAAAAGTTTCATTCTTCACATAAGGAGCGATGCGCTTGATACGGCCTCCCGTCATTGTATTTAAACCTGTATCTACAACAGTTACTTTCCATGGTTCAGCATGATGTTGGTGAACAATAACTTCATTTCCATGAGTAAAATCAAACGTAATATCAGACGTATGCAAAAAATAATCTGCAAAATATTCCTTAATGACATGTTGTTTATATCCAGCACAAACAATGAATTCATTGAAGCCAAAGTGGGAATATTCTTTCATAATATGCCATAAAATAGGCATACCACCAATTTCTATCATAGGTTTGGGCTTAAATTGAGATTCTTCACTAATTCTAGTACCAAATCCACCTGCTAATAACACAACTTTCATATGCGAAACCTCCTACAAAATAATATTTTATAAATTAAAGACTGATAGCCACCGAAATAGCCATTCATGATATCCTTCAGTCTTTTAGTAGATATCTATCATCATCTTTTGACAATAGAAAAATATATTTGTTTTACAAAATTTCTTCTCTTAGAATTTTTTGGCATTAATTGATAACCTACATCTTCAAAGCGAAACTTAGCCCAAAACAAAAATCGATCAATTAGCTTCTGACATACACTATCCGGCGGAACAGTCTGTTCAAAATAAACAAGTTGTACCTCTTTAATCTTATATTTATGCTGTTTATTTAAGTAATAGATGAATATACCATACATCATTTCTCCCAAATATCCCAGAGTCCGTCCAAAATGTCTACTCATCCCATTTTCTGAAAGCTTTTTTTCCATAGCAAACAAGACGGGGAACTGGAAAGAACACATCTCATCAAACAAGCTCTTCTTCATTACGTAGCAATTATATCCCCTATGCCATTTATCATGCATGTATGCCACAGCAGCTTCATGGTACTGTGGCATTAATTCTTGAATGGTCTTCATAAATAAAGGCAACACTCTCTTATCAAAAAACATGCCATCATGAGCAATCCAGTGGTCATACACCGAATGTTGGTAGCCCTGGGGTGTAGAAATATAGTTTACATCTGCTGATTCATTGACCACTACATCATAGCTTTCTATAATATTCCTCATTCGCTTCTCATTCAAAAGATCATATTTAGCAATGCTATGATCATCCAACAATCCTTCCATGACTTGGTTCTGCTTATTAGCTCGGAATCGTTTTTTACTAAAAGTCAAATACCTACGATAATGACAAAGTCCATAATAATCTGATTCTACATTTTTCCAAGCCCAGTACTGAACAGTAAATTCACAAAATGAATTTCGCCTGCCAGATATATTATCGCCACTATCATCTCCCACATATCTGGGATTACTATCGGTATCGAAAACAGCACCACATCTGACGGGAAAATATAGCGGATTATTGATAAAAGTACTATTTGTATCTATCCGACGAGATACAAGTATTTTAATATCTCTCATGGTTCCATCCTCTAAAAGCTATTTACTAAAAAGCATTTTATTCATTATTTTCTTTATGATATCTCGTCTTTTGCTCCCTTTTGGAAAAATTCTATTCATAATTTTAATAAATTTTAAACTTTTATTTAATTCTAAATTTTTCAAATCTGAAAAAAACATCATATAAGCATTAACAAATTCAGATTGCTTAATGATACCCCAGTATTCTAAAAAGTATTTCTCATTATCAAGTATATTGACTGGAACAGATAAATCATACCTATATAATAAAACTCCTTTTTTTTCGCACCCTTTATACGCTGTTAAAAGTTCTTTAGGTGATAAATGTATGTAAAAATCTATCGCTTTATTAGAATAAACAAAATAATTGTATGTTTGAGGTAATTCTTCAATGTATTTTTGATATATAATATTAAATATATACTCTATTGGTAAATCAGGTATTTTATTAATTACGTCTAATATAATACTGTATATATCATTTAAATTGTGTTTCCTTAATTTAGCAAGATTTAAGTATAAAAACCCATCATTATATATTTGATATGTATCAAAATCTGATACAATATTTCTTATTTTTTTTGTGAATTTCTTATCGCTACTTTTGTATGAATTCAGCTTACCTTCCATGTAGATATCTTTAACCGCCTTGATTGGCAATGATTCCATTGAATCAGTTAAATCAAATATTGAAGATGATTTTATAATTGAATTCCATTTTAAATAATAACATTTTTCATAATTTTTTAATATCCATGGCAAAAAAATCGGAAAATATAAATCAAGTTTTTTATTATATATTGGGGAATCTAATCTTTTAACGCTTTTTTTCAAATTAATAAACCTAATCTGTGCATTACAATCTTCTTTCAACATACTTTCAAAATATTTCTTAAAAAACTCACTAAATTCATCAATTAAAACAATTATATCTAATTTAAGATTTTTAGAAACATGATCAATCAAACTATTAAATAAGGGATATAATAAATATGCAGGAATACCAATCGAATTTATTACAATAGGTGTGCATTCTTTTATTGGTATAAGCGGACTAAGTTTGTCTGTATCATCAAAGTACAATATTGGACATTGTTTTACTTTGATATTTTTTTTACTATTTATCAAATAATATATATAAGCACTCGATAAAATTTCTCCCATAAATCCAAAAATTCTATATTCTTGCTCATTATAGGTAGTATAATCAATAAATTTTTCCATATGTTCCAGTACGGAAAATTCAAATTCACACATTGCATGAAATAATCTTTGCCGCATAATAAACATATTATATCCGTAAAAATACTTATCGTTTAAAAATTTCATCATATATGGATATATCTCAGGATAATTTTCTTGCACCAAGTGAATTAACAATTTAAGATCCTTTTCTTTTATTAAGGCCCCATCATGTGCGAACCAATGCTGTAAAACTGTTTTTTTTAATCCATTAGGTGTATAAACTTTACTTATATCATAAGCCCGGGGAATTAACATATCATAAGAACATATTTCCTTTTTCATTTGTTCCGTATCTAACAATCCATATTTTTCGGCAGTATACTGTGATAAAACATCAACGAAAATCTGCTTTCTATTATCTTTAGTCAAATTATGAAATGTTTTATTTCCAAGATACAGATACCGCCTATAATGGCATAATCCTATATACTCAGCATCAGAATGTTTCCACGCCCAATATTGAATATCCAATTCATTATAGTGCGGATTTTTCAACGAAATATTTTCACCTTCATCATCCCTCTGCATTCCTTCAAAAAATTTAGAAGCCAAAGCTGAACCACTCTGTGTTGGGATAAATAATGAATTAGATGGCAACATAGTTTCTTTATGACAAGCAATATAAATTTCAATTTTACACATATGAATGTCCCTCCTTTATCGATTAGAAAACAAATATTTTTTATAGCTATCGCAAACCGCCGAAACATCTCCTATCATCTGCGGTACTCCATGTACTAACCAAAGGGCATTACGACACATCTTTCGAACCTGTTCATCATCATGAGATACAAAAATAATGGTTGTTCCGTTTTTCTTCATGGATTCCATCTTTTTGTAGCATTTTTGTTGAAAAGCATAGTCACCGACTGCTAAAATCTCATCAATGATGACGACATCTGCTCGTACAACGGTTGCTATAGAGAATCCTAATCTGGCAACCATACCAGAAGAAAAGTTTTTTATTGGCACATCCAGGAAATCTTTGAGTTCTGAAAATTCAACGATTTCATCGAAATGTTTATTCATTTCTTTTTTACTATGTCCCAGGACGGCACCATTGAGATAAATATTTTCTCTCGCAGTCAGTTCCATATCAAATCCTGCGCCGAGTTCTATTAGGGGGGCAATAGATCCATTAACTTTTACGCTTCCGCTTGTCGGTTTATAAATACCAGATATAATCTTCAACAGCGTACTCTTCCCGCATCCATTTTCTCCGATGATAGCCCAAGATTCTCCACGTTTAATTTCCAAATTCACATTTTGCAACGCATAAAATTCATGAAAATGTAGTTTGCCTTTTGTGAACATAATGGCTAAATCTTTTAATCCAGAAAACTGTTCCTGAGCTAAGTTAAAACGCATAGAAACGTTTTGTACGTTGACCATCGTATCTTTTTCCAACGTCTTCGCTCCTTATATATACAATAAAAAATTATTCTGCAACTTTTTAAACACAGCACTTCCAAGCAATAAAGCTCCTGCACTAACGAGAAAACAAATCATGGTTTCCCCAAAAGAAGGAATGGTATCGTATAGAATTATGCTGCGAAAATATTCCAGAATATAGTAAAGAGGATTCCAAAATAGAATCCATTTGAATTCATCTGGCACAATAGATATAGGATAGAAGATAGGTGTCAAAAAGGACCAGGCCGTCGTAAAAACAGTATATAGGTGAAACATATCACGAAGATAAACAGTGATGGCCGATATCATAAGACCGACGCCTAACGAAAAAATAAAGACGAAAAACATGGGAATCGGTAATAATAACAAAGTAGCACGAAGCGGCACTTGCGTAACAATCATGACAATAAAAATAGCTACCATACTAAAGAGCATGGTTACAAAGCTTGAAATTACACGAGCTAACGGGAAGATGCCCTTAGGTAAATATACTTTTTTTAGCAAAGACGCATTGCCAATAACGGAATACATCGCAGCCGTCGTAGATTCTGAAACAAAGCCAAACATAACCTGCCCGATAATCAAATACAATGGATAATTAGGAATGTCAAAACGAAATACATAGGAAAACACAATACTCAAAATGCACATCATGAGTAAAGGATTTAATAAACTCCATAGATACCCTAATACAGATCGCCTGTATTTTATTTTTAAGTCCCTAAGCACTAATTCCTTCAATAAAGGAAAATACTTATACATTTGCTCAGAATGGCTACTCATTATGATAACAACACCTCATCATATAAAAAAATAAAAAATAAATACTTGTTTATTATATCACAATCAGCCTTGCTATTAAATGGTTACTTGTCAGTTAGGTTCGCCCATAAATGACATTCAAGCTGCATAACTTATCTTTCTTTCAGATTACCGAATATTTTCCGCTTTAAAAACAGCCCGCCTTTTTTAACCCAGTCTTGCTTTTCCATGAAAGATACATTTTGTTCCATATAATCTATGTCATTATGTTCGAGCCAGACATCGAGTAACCGTTCGGCTACAAACCCGTAGACACGGGAATTATAGGTATCCCAGTCGGTGATGTCAATCCGCTTCTCAAACTCAAAAAGAACGGAAAAGAGCCATTCCATATACGTCTGAAAATAATCACGGCGCATGACGAACATATTGAACATATGGGCCCAGGTCCGATTCATGACTTTTTCAAAAGCAGGCAGATATTCCGGACACTGCTCCTTGATGATCTGTTCCGTCACATCCAACCCTTCCCGATGATGGGCATGATTATAATGGGAACGGTTCGTTTCGATGTAGTATTTCCGCTTATCTGGAACGACGATGGGATGCCCAGACAAGAGCTGCTGCCATTCTTTTTCTGTCAATATCTGGTCTTTCTTGGCTTCAATGTTATGGACCTCTTTACGCGTAAAATAGCGGCGATAATGGACAAGCCCCAAATAATCGGCATCCAAGTTTTTCCAAGCCCAATAAAGCCCTGTCAGTTCACAAAAATTAGGGTTTTTACTGCTGATGTTATCACCTGTGTTGTCCGGCGTATAGCCAATCGAAGCTTTGCCTTCAGCTCCGACATGAACAGGCAGATAAACCGGATCCGTCGGCATCCAATACTTTTTGTGAGCTGCAACGATGATTTTTACAGACAAAATAGTCAATCCTTTCTATTTTATAAGGCTTACATATTTCTGAAATTCGGCATATTCATCTTTATTTCTGATATACGAGCGTTTGAAAGCTGCAAACGCCGCGCTTCGTTTCAATCGAACAATCACTCTTCGTTTATTAGTTTCCGATTTATTTT
>OGEH01001110.1_pt1 | contig 12137 bp, 8 predicted proteins | sample 1570681 | NCBI WGS metagenome assembly OGEH01 (sample SAMEA2582126, study PRJEB24529) | metagenome | biome: Human gut stool | place: China | collected 2011 | reverse complement strand
CCGACGCGGGAGCCTGTTCTGTCCCTACTGTAGAGCCGTTGAGAGCAACGGAATAGCAGAACAGGCTGATTTTGCGCTTATTTACCGAACTTTGCACTTACTCGAAGGGCGGCGGTGCCAGGACTTCACGGTTACCGTTATGGCCTTGCTCGCTGACGATCCCCTGAGCTTCCATCTGCTCAATGATACGCGCCGCGCGGTTATAACCGATACGGAACTGACGCTGCACCCCCGAGATCGAGGCTTTGCGCTTCTCGGTTACGAAGTTGACCGCCTGATCGAACAGCGGATCCAGCTCTTCCCCGCCATCAAAGCCGCCACCACCGCCTTCGCTTTCGCTATCAGAGGTAATACCGTCAACATACTGCGGACGACCGCGCGCTTTCCAGTCCTGCACCACGGCGTGTACTTCCTGGTCACGGACAAACGCGCCATGGACGCGAACCGGCATCGTGGAGTTCGGCCCGGAATAGAGCATATCACCCATGCCCAGCAGCGATTCTGCGCCCCCCTGGTCAAGGATGGTACGCGAGTCAATCTTGCTCGATACGGTGAAGGCGATACGCGTCGGAATGTTGGCCTTGATAAGACCGGTAATCACGTCAACCGACGGACGCTGGGTCGCCAGCACCAGGTGAATGCCAGCCGCGCGCGCTTTCTGCGCCAGACGCGCAATCAGTTCTTCCACCTTCTTACCGACGGTCATCATCAGATCGGCGAATTCATCCACCAGCACCACGATGTACGGCAGTTTTTCCAGCACCGGATGCACGGCGTCCATACTGTCGCCCGGTTTCCAGTAAGGATCCGGGATCGGGCGTCCCATGCGTGCGGCCTCAGCGATCTTCTCGTTGTAGCCCGCCAGATTACGCACGCCCAGCGCCGACATCAGCTTATAACGGCGCTCCATTTCATTGACGCTCCAGCGCAGCGCATTGGCGGCGTCTTTCATGTCGGTGACCACTTCCGTCAGCAGATGCGGGATACCTTCGTACACCGACAGCTCAAGCATTTTCGGGTCGATCATGATGAAACGAACGTCTTCCGGCTGCGCCTTATAGAGCATGCTGAGGATCATGGCGTTCACGCCGACCGATTTACCAGAACCAGTGGTACCGGCAACCAGCAGATGCGGCATTTTCGCCAGATCGGCCACCACCGGATCGCCGGCGATATCTTTGCCCAGCACCACGGTAAGCGGCGATGGGTTCTCGCGGAATTTCGGACAATCGAGCACTTCGCGCAGGTATACGGTCTGGCGTTTTTTGTTCGGTAATTCCAGGCCAACGTATGGTTTACCCGGAATAACTTCCACCACACGCACCGCCACGGTCGACAGCGAACGCGCAAGGTCGCGCGACAGGTTAGAGATACGCGCGGCCTTCACCCCCGGCGCGAGGTTCAGCTCGAAACGAGTGATCACCGGACCCGGCGAGTAGTTCACCACATCCGCTTTAATGCGGAAATCGGCGAGACGCGCTTCGACCAGACGCGCCATCTGCTCAAGCGCAAAGGTATCAACAGGTTCAACTTCGCTCGGCGGCGGCGTCAAGAGATCCAGCGACGGCAGCGGCGTTGTTGGTCTTTGCAGTGGACGGCTGTCGCCATTACGCATCAGTAGCGGATGAATAAGGCTATCCTGCGGCGACGGCGCGGGCTGCTGATAAGGCTGCTGAGCAACCGGCTGTTGTTGCTGCATTGGCTGCTGCGCAGGTTGATAAGCCTGCGGCTGCGGCGCTACCGGCTGATGGTGTACGGGCGGCTGCGCAGGTTGATAACCCTGCTGTGGCGCGGCTGCCGGTTGTTGATAATGCTGAGCCGGTTGCTGGGGCTGCACTTCCGGCGTCGGCGTAAACAACGGCTCGCTTGGACCATCATTGACCAGCGTTTTCATCGGCGAGAACTCATAGTCCGCCGGTGAGAAGGGATTGGCTCCCGGCGGCTGCTCGCTGGCATAGCGCTGCTGCTGGGTCGCGGCAAACTGGCGCGCCAGTTCGGCTTCAGCGGCAGCGTCTTCGTCCTGCTCATCGCTTTCGGATTCCCAGGACTCGCCATAGCGCTGTTGCTGGGTAGCGGCAAACTGACGCGCCAGCTCGTCCTGTTCCAGCGCATCGGCTTCTTCGTCACTCAGCGGCTCATTATCGTAATGATGTTCAAGCTCGGCCCGACGCGCGCGCTCTTCAGCAATACGCTGAGACGGCAGCTTAATGCCATAGGAAGCAAGCTCCCGACGCGTCGGCACACGGACGCGATTCGGACGCGGCAATTTCGGACCAATGCCTTCTTTTACCTGTACCCGCGGGCCGCTGGATGCCGGGCTGAAAACTGGCGCTGCGTCAGCGGCGGTTGACGCCACTGAGGCGGCTGCGGCTGCGCTGCCAGAAGTGGTGGCCTGATGAACGCCTGCAGCGACGGCCGTCACGGCGGCGGCATCAACTGACGGTTTGGATGGGGCAGCCGGGGTGGTGATCGGTTTGGTCGCCACCGGGCTCGCTGGTTCAGGGATTGGCTGATACCAGGATTCCAGCAACTCACGCTCGCGCGCGCGCTTCTCTTCGACTTCCTCGAAGTAGTACATCGGCGGGCGTTTAGTTTCTTCCTGAGGAGCCTCAGGCTCAGCGGCTGGCGCCGGTTCCTGATGATAAACAGGTTGTTGAACAGCCGGTTCAGGCTGGTATATCGGCTGCTGTGGGTGCGCGGCTTCCGGCTGGTAAACCGGCGGCTGCTGCGGCGCATACTCAGGCTGATACACTGGCTGCTGCGGGTGCGCGGCTTCCGATTGATAAACCGGCGGCTGCTGCGGCGCATATTCAGGCTGATACACCGGCGGTTGCAGGTGAGCGGCCTCCGGTTGGTATGCCTGCCCTGTCCCCTGCTCCGCCCATGCCTGCGGCGCAACGACAGCGGCGGAGGCGGCGCCGATCGGGTCGGCCACCGTATGGCCATTCAGTAGCGGATCGTAAGGGTCTAAATCGCCAGGACGCGCGGCGCTGGCGCCTGAGAACAGGACATCATCCGCAGCGACAGGCGCGCCGCTGGCGCTGTATTGTACTGCTTCCGCATCATCCATACGTTTACCGGAGAACAGCGCGGCATCGGTTTTACGCCCCATCGGGTTGGCGAACTTTTCCGCCAGACGCTTACGACGCGCTAGCGCGCTGCGTAAGATGCGGGCGCGACGCGATTCCCGCGGCTGTGCGGTATCGTCGTCTTCTTCATCTTCATATTCATCATCTTCATATTCCCCTTCATCAACCCAGGTATCGTCCCGACGGGTACGATTACTGGCAAAGGTAAGAATAGAAAGGATTGCGCCGCCGAGTTTCTCGGCAATGCTGACCCATGACCAGCCGGTAAACAGCGTTAAACCCGCGGCCCAGATACAAAGCAAGGCGATAGTGCCGCCGCTACTGTGCAGCAAGGGTTGTAAGGTGGTGCTAAGCAGGCTGCCAATGACGCCGCCGGAGGCAAAGTACCAGATATCATCGGCGTTAATTGCCGCCAGGCCGCAGGAGGTGAGGATCAGCGCCAGCGCGCCGATCAGGCGCAACGAAACAGCGAAGTAATCGACATACTCGTCATTTTCCTGATGACGCCATGCAAACCAGCAGCCGCCGATGATGATCACGGGGATGGTGTAGGCCATTACGCCAAAGATGAAAAATAACGTGTCCGCCAGCCACGCGCCGGGCATGCCGCCCAGATTATGGATAGGCTCATGCCAGGCGGTCTGTGACCAACTGGGATCGGATGGATTAAAGCTCAGTAATGCCGCCATCAGCCAGATGGCAAAAAGAGAGCAAAGGATGAGTAACGCCTCAAGAACGCGGCGCCCGCTGCTTAGCTTCGTTAGTTTGACTTCTTTGTCTTCGGTGTATTCCTGGCTCAAGAAAGGCTCTCCAGGTATCAGGCAATTTCCTGCCTGCTGCTAAAACGGACAACAGCGCCGGGTCTCCCCGGCACTGTTGCTGTATGGATTAACAGGAGTGTAATCAAACTACGTCGATTTTGCACCTGTTCCGTGTTAGCGCGTCTTGATTACCAGACGATTACTCTGCTTGACTTCTTCCATAACCACGTAGGTACGGGTGTCGTTTACGCCCGGCAGGCGCAGCAGGGTTTCGCCCAGCAATTTACGATACGCTGACATGTCCGGTACGCGGGTTTTCAACAGATAGTCAAAATCACCGGATACCAAGTGACACTCTTGAATTTCTTCAAGTTTTTGTACTGCGGCGTTAAATTGCTCAAACACATCCGGCGCACCACGATTCAGAGTAATCTCAACAAATACCAGAAGTGATGCATCCAGATAATGCGGGTTGAGCAGCGCCGTATAGCCCTGAATAAAACCCTGTCTTTCCAGTCGACGCACGCGCTCAAGGCAAGGCGTCGGAGAAAGTCCCACCCGTTTGGAAAGCTCGACGTTGGAAATACGCCCGTCTTTTTGCAGTTCATTCAGAATGTTACGATCGATGCGGTCGAGATCTTTGCCAGGGCGTTTCTTGCTATCTACCATTATTATTGTCTCTCTGTATTCCTTCCCTACTCCTGTTCTGACTCTGCGCCTTCACTGCCAGAGCCCATCCCGTTATTACCCGTACGACGTTGAGTAACCCAGGGGTACGTGAGAAGCCCGTTGCCTGATGGCAGTCACCGACATCACGCATGGCGTCTGTCCACACCATGCGTAGATTTCGTTAACCCGGATAAAAATGGCATTTGCGTGCATGAAAATTCGCCGCACGCTAAATACTGCTTTTCTTCTTCCTTGAATGTTTTCGCAAAAGCACAGGGGATTGTCAAAGCAAAACATCGATTTTTAGTACAAGATGCCAGATATTCATCATCAACCCCCTCTGAATCTCATGTTTTCATCTTATAATCAGAGCGCTAACAGTAGAATTAATTATATTTTCCGCTCGTTAAATCGCCAATCTATCGGCGGGTTCTATTGCACATATCGTTAACAAAATAGCTAGGCTCTTTTTTTACGCCCGCAAATTCCCTACAATCCAGCCCAATGTATGCCAATAAAATATGGGGATCTCATGGGCACAGCCAAACACAGTAAACTGCTTATTCTAGGTTCTGGACCTGCAGGATATACCGCGGCGGTCTATGCTGCGCGCGCAAACCTGCAGCCGGTGCTGATCACCGGCATGGAAAAAGGCGGTCAGCTGACCACCACCACTGAAGTGGAAAACTGGCCAGGCGACCCAAACGATCTGACCGGTCCGCTGCTCATGGAACGTATGCACGAGCATGCCACCAAGTTCGAAACTGAAATTATTTTCGACCATATCAGCAGCGTCGATCTGCAGAACCGTCCGTTCCGCCTGGTCGGCGACAGCGGCGAGTACACCTGTGACGCGCTGATTATCGCTACCGGCGCTTCCGCCCGTTATCTGGGTCTGCCTTCTGAAGAAGCTTTCAAAGGACGCGGCGTCTCTGCCTGCGCCACCTGCGACGGTTTCTTCTATCGTAACCAGAAAGTCGCGGTCATCGGCGGCGGCAACACGGCGGTTGAAGAAGCGCTGTATCTGTCCAACATCGCTGCTGAAGTGCATCTGATCCACCGTCGCGACACCTTCCGTGCGGAAAAAATCCTGATCAAGCGCCTGATGGATAAAGTGGAAAGCGGCAATATCGTGCTGCACACCGATCGCACCCTGGAAGAAGTCACCGGCGACCAGATGGGCGTCAGCGGACTGCGTCTGCGCGATACCAAAAATAGCGATAACGTTGAGACGCTTGACGTCGCCGGTCTGTTTGTCGCCATTGGACACAGCCCGAACACCGCTATCTTTGAAGGTCAGTTAGCGCTGGAAAACGGTTATATCAAAGTACAATCCGGCATCCACGGCAACGCCACGCAAACCAGTATCCCTGGCGTGTTCGCCGCAGGCGACGTGATGGACCATATCTACCGTCAGGCGATTACCTCCGCCGGCACCGGCTGTATGGCGGCGCTGGACGCGGAACGCTATCTGGATGGTTTAGCTGACGCTTGCAAATAATCTTTACAAGTCAGTAACAAAGGTAAAGAAGGCGACGAAAAGTCGCCTTTATTTTTGCCCCGTTGTAACATTGCCGTGCCCAAAAATCTCATAACGACACCTGCTAAGCGCGCAATGAATAAAACCCGTCAACAAGAGTTAACCCGCTGGTTAAAAGAAAAAAGCATTATCTCCCGTCGCTGGTTGATGATTTCTCGCCTGCTGGGCGTCGTGAGCGGTCTATTGATCGTCGCTCAGGCGTGGTTCCTGGCGCGAATACTTCACCGAATGATAATGGAAAATATCCCGGCGACGGCGCTGCTGCTGCCATTTACCTTGCTGGCGCTGGTGCTGATCCTGCGCGCCTGGGTGGTGTGGCTACGCGAACGCGTCGGCTTCCACGCCGGCCAGCATATCCGTTATGAAATTCGCCGCCAGGTGCTTGACCGTCTTCAGCAGGCGGGCCCAGCCTGGATTCAGGGAAAACCCGCCGGCAGTTGGGCGACGCTCATCCTTGAGCAAATCGACGATATGCATGATTACTACGCGCGCTATCTGCCGCAGATGACGCTGGCCGCCTGCGTGCCGCTGCTGATTGTTATCACTATCTTCCCCAGCAACTGGGCCGCCGCGCTAATTTTACTCGGCACCGCCCCGCTGATCCCGCTCTTTATGGCGCTGGTCGGGATGGGCGCCGCCGATGCTAACCGGCGCAATTTCCTTGCGCTCGGTCGCCTTAGCGGCCACTTCCTCGACCGTCTGCGCGGCATGGAAACGCTACGCCTGTTCAACCGCGGCGAGGCGGAAATTAACAATATCCGCGATGCGTCGCAGGATTTCCGCCAGCGGACGATGGAAGTCCTGCGTCTGGCCTTTCTCTCCTCCGGCGTGCTGGAGTTCTTTACCTCGCTCTCTATCGCGCTGGTGGCGGTCTATTTCGGTTTTTCCTACCTCGGCGAGCTCGACTGCGGCCACTACGGCGTCGGCGTCACGCTGATGTCCGGTTTTTTAACCCTGATTCTGGCGCCGGAGTTTTTCCAGCCGCTACGTGATTTAGGCACATTTTACCATGCCAAGGCGCAGGCCATTGGCGCAGCGGATAGCCTCAAGACTTTTATGGAAACGCCGCTGGCGCAGGCTGAACGGGGCGAGAAAACGCTAAGCGATCATGAACTGATTCGCCTCGAAGCCCGCGATCTGATGGTGAAATCACCGGATGGAAAAACGCTGGCAGGCCCGCTGAGTTTCACCCTGAACGCTGGCGAGCGCGTGGTCCTGGTCGGCCAGAGCGGTTCCGGTAAAAGCTCGCTGCTGAATACGCTGACAGGCTTTCTTCCCTATGAAGGTTCGCTACAGGTTAACGGCGTGGAGCTGCGCGATCTCGATGCTGAACGCTGGCGTCGGCTAATTAGCTGGGTTGGTCAAAACCCGCAACTGCCCGCCGCCACGCTGCGTGAAAACGTGCTGCTAGCGTGGCCAGAAGCCACGGAAGCGCAACTGCAGCTAGCTCTGGATAAGGCCTGGGTCAGCGAGTTTATTTCCCAATTGCCACAAGGTATTAATACTCCGTTAGGCGATCAGGCTGGCGGCCTCTCGGTCGGCCAGGCTCAGCGTATTGCCGTTGCGCGCGCGCTGCTGGTGCCGTGCCGCCTGTTGCTGCTTGATGAACCAGCGGCCAGTCTTGACGCTCACAGCGAACAGCGTGTGATGCAGGCGCTATCTAACGCTTCTACCCAGCAGACCACGCTGATGGTTACTCACCAACTGGCAGGACTGGCCGAGTGGGATGCTATTTGGGTGATGCAGAATGGACAGATTGTCGAGCAAGGCGGCTATGCGCAGCTTTCTGCCGCTGGAGGCGCGTTTGCCTCACTGTTAGCCCATCGCCAGGAGGAAATTTAAATGCGCGCACTGTTACCCTATCTGGCGCTATACAAACGCCACAAATGGCTGCTGACCCTCGGCGTGGTGCTGGCTATCGTCACGCTGCTGGCAAGTATCGGGCTATTAACGCTTTCCGGCTGGTTCCTGTCGGCCTCTGCGGTGGTCGGGGTCGCCGGGATTTACAGTTTTAACTACATGCTGCCTGCCGCAGGCGTTCGCGGCGCGGCAATTATTCGTACCGCCGGCCGCTACTTTGAGCGTCTGGTGAGCCACGATGCCACTTTCCGGGTATTGCAGCACCTGCGCGTCGCCACGTTTAGCAAACTACTGCCGCTCTCCCCTGCCGGGCTGGCGCGTTTTCGTCAGGGTGAGTTGCTCAACCGCATCGTGGCAGATGTCGATACGCTGGATCACCTCTATTTGCGCGTGATCTCGCCGCTGGTTGGCGCACTGGTGGTCATCCTGGTGGTGACCATCGGCTTAAGCGTACTCGATGTCACCCTGGCGCTAACGCTTGGCGGAATTATGCTGGCGACGCTACTCCTGCTGCCACCGCTGTTTTACCGTGCCGGTAAGCCGACCGGGGAGCAGATCACCCAGCTCCGCGGGCAGTATCGCCAGCAACTCACCTCCTGGCTACAGGGGCAAGCCGAGTTAATGCTGTTTAATGCCAGCGATCGCTACCGTAAACAGATGGAAAAAACGGAACAGCGCTGGCAGGAGGCGCAGCGCCGCCAGGCTGAGCTCACCGCCCTGTCGCAGGCGCTGATGCTGCTGATTGGCGGCATCGCAGTGATCGCCATGCTGTGGATGGCCTCCGAAGGCGTTGGCGGTAATAGCCAGCCGGGGGCGCTGATCGCCCTCTTCGTGTTCTGCGCCTTAGCGGCATTTGAAGCGCTGGCGCCGGTCACCGGCGCCTTCCAACATCTCGGCCAGGTCATCGCGTCCGCTCGCCGCATTACGCAGATTACCGAGCAGCAGCCCGAGGTGACGTTCAGCCAGCAGACGCCGCAAAGCTTCTCCCAGGTAGCGCTTACCCTGAATGAGGTAACCTTCAGCTACCCGCAGCAGTCGGCCCCGGCGCTAAAAGATATTTCTCTGCAGGTCGCGGCAGGCGAGCATATCGCCATTCTTGGCCGTACCGGCTGCGGTAAATCGACTCTGCTGCAGCTATTGACCCGCGCCTGGGATCCGGCCAACGGTCAGATTCAGCTAAATGGCCAGCCACTTAGCGAGCTGTCTGAAACGACCCTGCGCCAGGCGATGAGCGTCGTGCCGCAGCGGGTGCATCTCTTCAGCGCGACGCTGCGCGATAATCTGCTGCTCGCCGCGCCGCAGGTCAGCGACGCCAGGCTTGCCGAAATCCTGGCGCGAGTCGGCCTGGAGAAATTGCTGGAAGATAGCGGCCTGGATAGCTGGCTTGGCGAAGGCGGACGTCAGCTTTCCGGCGGCGAATTACGTCGACTGGCTATCGCCCGCGCGCTATTGCACGATGCCCCGTTAATGCTACTTGATGAACCCACCGAAGGCCTGGATGCAACAACGGAAAGCCAGATCCTTGATTTACTTAGTGAAGTGATGCGCGATAAAACCGTGTTGATGGTCACTCACCGTCTGCGCGGGCTGGCGCGTTTTAATCAGATAATAGTCATGGACAACGGCCAGATAATTGAGCAAGGTAGTCACGCGGAGCTGCTCGCTAAACAGGGCCGGTACTTCCAGTTTAAACAGCGTCTGTAGGCTATTCTATTATCTAATTTTTGCTGATGCGTATTGAGGTTAAAATGCGTCTGGTTCAGCTCTCTCGTGACTCTATCGCCTTCCCTTCTCCGGAAGGCGCTCTGCGTGAACCAAATGGCCTGCTGGCGCTGGGTGGCGATCTCAGCCCAGCCCGTTTGTTGATGGCCTATCAGCGCGGTATCTTTCCATGGTTTTCTCCCGGCGACCCTATTTTATGGTGGTCGCCCGATCCGCGCGCCGTACTGTGGCCGGAGCAATTCCACTATAGCCGGAGCATGAAACGTTTCCATCAACGTTCGCCCTATCGGGTGACGCTCAATCACGCCTTCGGCCAGGTTATCGAGGGCTGCGCCAGCCATCGCGATGAAGGCACCTGGATCACCCATGGTATCGTTCAGGCCTATCACCAGTTACATGAACTCGGTCATGCTCACTCCATCGAAGTATGGGATGAGGATAGGCTGGTCGGCGGCATGTATGGCGTGGCGCAGGGAGCGCTGTTTTGCGGCGAGTCGATGTTCAGCCGGGCGGAAAATGCCTCCAAAACCGCGCTAATGATCTTCTGTCAGGCTTTTGCCCAGGGCGGTGGCAGATTAATTGACTGTCAGGTTCTTAATGCGCATACCGCCTCTTTAGGAGCGATTGAAATCCCGCGCCGCGATTATCTCGATTACCTTTCCGTATTACGCACCTATCGCTTACCGGAGCGATTTTGGGTACCAAGGGTGCTATTTACCGGTAATGGATAAATGTTTTCAGCACATTTCTTAGCGCGGTGGTATAATTGCGCGGTAGAGTAGCTTCTGCCTGTTGCCCCGCCGCCGTTTGGGAATATTAAGAGTCAGATAACGCCCATCGTTCTGTCACTGCCCTTTACGTTTGCGCCTGTCATGTGGTTTTACCGCGTGTATTCCGGGCAATGCGCCAAAACTACTTCGGCGATTTATACCCGTCATGTTTTAAGCTGCAGGCGCTGGCTGCGCGCTATTATTTACCGCCAGCCTGCGACGCGAACTGTTTTGGGTATACGTAAAACTTTACATACTTGCTGAACTTCGGCATTATCTTGCCGGTTCAAAACTACGGTAGTGATACCCCAGAGGACTAGATGGCCAAAGAAGACAATATTGAAATGCAGGGCACCGTACTTGAAACGTTGCCTAACACTATGTTCCGCGTAGAACTGGAAAACGGTCACGTGGTAACTGCGCATATTTCCGGTAAAATGCGTAAAAACTACATCCGCATTCTGACGGGCGACAAAGTGACTGTTGAGCTGACCCCGTACGACCTGAGCAAAGGCCGCATTGTCTTCCGTAGTCGCTAATTGTTTCCGCCGCTAAGGCGTCAGATGCTGAAGGCCGGGCTCCTGCCCGGTCTTTTCATTTCAACTTCCCTCACAGCGACTTATTATTGCGCCTCTGTAATCAACGGCAAGGTGTCGTTTTGCGCTTCTTTCGGTACCTGAGCGCTGATTTTATCGATGCCAATAAAATCGGAAGCGAACCCAGCATATATCATTAAGCCATATTCGGTGGTAATGGTTTTCTCGGTAGTGTAGTTCTGTGACTGCGTCATCACATCCACCTTTTCCCCTTTGCTGGTTTTCATCATCATACCAACACGCTGGATAATTAATGCGCACTCCGGTATCTGCTGCGTCTTCATCTCTTCCGCGGAGATATCGACCGTTTGCACCCGGGTAAACTGGCCCGCTTCGTTGGGGAAAAAAGCGTTATAGCGTGATTGTCCTGGGATTTTCACCAGGTAGAAGGGATGTTCAGCACCGGTAAAACGATAACTTCCCGTCATATCCGGACATTGCGCCTGAGCGGTAATAGAAAACAGCGCCAGTGAGGCGCAGAGCAATAGCTTGCCGGGTTTCATGGTTCATCCTTGTGATGTGATCCGTCCTGCTCCACGCTAATAAAAAAAGACCGGGCTGTCACCAGCCCGGTCTTTATCACTGAACAATTCAGAATTTATTAATGCGCCGCTTCCGGTTTGTGCTTCGGCGCGCTCTGGAAGTCGTAAGTCAGCGTATTTTTGTCGCTATCCAACTCAACGGTAACCTGGCCGCCGTCCACCAGCGAACCAAACAGCAGCTCGTTCGCCAACGGTTTCTTCAGGTTATCCTGGATCACCCGCGCCATTGGACGCGCGCCCATTGCCCGGTCATAGCCCTTCTCTGCCAGCCAGTCACGCGCTTCCTGACTCACCTCCAGCGATACGCCTTTCTGATCCAATTGTACCTGCAGTTCGACGATAAACTTATCGACTACCTGATGGATCACGGTGGTAGAGAGGTGATCGAACCAGATGATGTTGTCGAGACGGTTACGGAACTCCGGCGTAAAGATCTTTTTGATCTCTTCCATCGCATCGGTGCTGTTATCCTGCTGAATAAGACCAATCGATTTACGCTCGGTTTCACGCACCCCGGCGTTGGTGGTCATCACCAGCACCACGTTGCGGAAGTCCGCTTTACGGCCGTTGTTATCGGTCAGCGTACCG
>OGEH01001098.1_pt1 | contig 12270 bp, 10 predicted proteins | sample 1570681 | NCBI WGS metagenome assembly OGEH01 (sample SAMEA2582126, study PRJEB24529) | metagenome | biome: Human gut stool | place: China | collected 2011 | reverse complement strand
TGGGCGCTGCGCTGGGCGGCCAGCCACAAAAACGTGAAGGTCGTCCTCTCCGGCATGAGCGCAGAAGACCAGCTGGACGACAACCTCGCCACCTTCGGAGATTTCCGCCCCATGACCGACGCCGAGAACGCCGCCATCCGGCAGACTGCCGACGTCCTGCGCAGCCACATCAAAATCGGCTGCACCGGCTGCCGCTACTGTATGCCCTGCCCCATGGGCGTGGACATTCCCGACAATTTCAGCATCTGGAACAAGCTCGGGATGTTCGGCAATAAGGACGTCATCCGCCAGCAGTGGACAGCCCGCTTCCCGGATGCCGAAAAGGCCATTCACTGCGTCCGCTGCGGCAAGTGTGAGGCCGTCTGCCCCCAGCATCTGCCGATTCGGGACTCTCTTGCAAAGCTCCAGACGGAACTGGACAATTTATAATGAGTGAAAGCGGGCGCTCCTCTGTCTCTCCGGACAGGTAGAGCGCCCGCTTTTTGTTTAACCTACGTTGATGTGACCCACCGGGAGAACTTTGCGCTTGTTGTCGTCGGGCTTTGCCGTCAGGCTGATCGCCAGCGACACCGGGCCGACACGGCCCATGAACATACAGGCCATATACAGCAGCTTCGCGCCGGTGTTCAGCTGCCCAGTGACACCCACCGACAGGCCCACCGTACCGAACGCCGAGCAGGACTCGAAGATGCAGTCGATGACCGACACCGTCTCTGCGGTGTTGTAGTACACCACGACGGCAGAGCCGAACGCCGCCACCGCGCCGATGACGATGATGGTCAGAGCGCGGTAGACCGTCTTGGACTCAATGTGGTGGCCACCGATGAAGCAGTCATCGCGGCCCTGTGCCACGCTGCGGATGGTCAGGATGAGCACCGCGAAGGTCGTCACCTTGACACCGCCGCCCGTCGAACCGGGGGCCGCACCGATGAACTGCAGCACGCTCATCAGCAGCTTGCTGATGGGGCTGCAGGCCGCGAGGTCGATGGTGTTCATACCCGCAGTACGGGTGGATACCGACTGGAACAGCGCCGCCATGATCTTGCCCGGGACAGACAGGCCGCCCATCGTCCTGGGGTTCGACCACTCGAGCAGGGCCAGCAGCACCGCGCCGCCCACCCAGAAGATGACCGAGAACTGCAGCACGACCTTCGCGTGGAGGGAGAGCCGCCGCTTTTTGCGGTACTCCGCCAGCTCCACCCAGACCATGAAGCCCAGACCGCCGGCCATGATCATGAACATGATGACAGCCTGCACATAGTAGTTGTTGACGTACGGCACCAGCGAGGAGTAGGCGCCAAACCGTCCGAAGAGGTCAAAACCTGCGTTGCAGAAAGCCGAGATGGCCGTGAACACGCTGACCCACACACCCTCTGCGCCGAACTGCGGCACAAATGCGAAGAGCAGCAGCACGATGCCCACGGCCTCGAAAGCCGCCGCCAGCTTGATGACGATCTTCAGCACCTCAGTGGCCTTGGACAGGCCGTCTGCCGAGACGCTCTCGCCCAGCAGCCGCAGGTCGCGGAATCCCATCCGCCGCCGGGCCGCCAGCGCGAAGAAGCTGGTGAGGGTGACAAGGCCGAGGCCGCCCACCTGAATGAGCATCAGGATGATTACCTGCCCGAACAGCGAAAACTGGCTCCATGTATCCCGCACGACGAGGCCCGTCACGCAGGTGGCACTGGTGGCGGTGAACATGGCGTCGATGACGCCCAGCCGCCCCGTCCTGCTGGAAATGGGCAGGGTGAGCAGCAGCGTCCCCACCGCGATGACCAGCAGAAAGCTGATGCAGATGGTCTGCGTCGCACTGCTGCCCGCCAGCCAGCCCTTGTTGGGCCGGCGTGTCCGCTTTTTGGTTTTGTTTTTTCCCATTGCAACCTCCCGGGGCTCCCCCGGCCAGCAGCCAGAGGGGCGAGTCGTTCTGCCGCCCCTGCGCAAAGTTTCCCGGCGCAGGAGCCTCTCTTTATAGGATACACCTTTTTTCTCTCCGATTCAACTTGATTTTGTGCGCTGTTTGCGGTATCATATCTGTAATGCGTCTCAGTAGCTCAGTTGGATAGAGCGTCCCCCTCCTAAGAATTCGGTCAACCTGATACCTTAGGTGCAGAAGTGATTGCTCTATTCAAAAGCAAAACCGAGAATCACGGTTTTCTCAACAAATTTTGATGCAACAAGTTTAACACCGTTCCGGTTGCAACGCAGTCGGTCACTTCGGTGTGAAAATCATTCTGCATATTCGTTTCCAAGCGCGTTGAATTTCAAAAAATCAACGATAATACATAATATGCCTCAGTAGCTTAGCTGGATAAAGCGCCTCCCTCCTAAGGTTGCGTTACAACGGCCACCTCAAAAAAAACTAAATAAGGGATTGCAGTTCGACTTTGATCGGGCTATAATCATATATCAGACACGTCCATATAGCTCAGCTGGATAGAGCACACGCCTCCTAAGCGTGGGGTCGGAGGTTCAAATCCTCTTATGGACGCCAGTGAACAACGCCGAAAGCCTTTGTTTTCAAGGGTTTTCGGCTTTTCTTATATAAAAAGCTACGAAAAAGCTCTTTCACTGTATGAGATAAAATTCTACTCCAAAATTTGATTTTTGACAACCCCTCCAGAATCGAACGGTTGTTATAAGACAAAATCGCCAGCTAATTTTTAGCAGAAAACGGGCTGTTCTTGCTAATGAAAATGCCCTTCCTGCTAATCAGCCCCAAAATCGTGCCAAAAATCCAGCTAATCAAAAAAGGCGGATGTTTTGAATACCATGCAGTTATAGCAGATAAAATTAAATATCGTTATGTACATAGAGCGTCTATTTGCCCCGCATTGGGGATGGATAGGCGCTCTTTTTTTATGCCCAAACCCATGGGCAAATACAAGAGATTGGAGGTGTTTTATTTGAGCAAGCCTGTTTATACCGCAGACAAGCCGAGCGATTGCCATTACTGCTACTACTGGACGAATGGCAGAAAGGGTTGCCGTCTGGGTAGAAATAATTGCTACTACTTAATCTCTTTGCCGCCGAAACCCAAGTCGGAATGTGATGGCTGTCCCTATGGGCGAGATCACCCGTGCATTGGTTGGTGTACGAAGAAGGTTATGCGTGAAGTGGGGCTTCGTTGATATGGATGTGTATGAACAGGAATACCGCTTCTACTATTTTGCCCGATGTCCTTACGAAAAGACGGATACGACTTTCCGCAGCATTCCGCTGACAACAGAAAGTTTTCCGCAGAAAGAAGGTGGTGAAGCCGTGTGAGTTTTGATTATTTTTACGGTCAGCAATCCGAGCTATTCACATTCTATCGAGTTCCGAAGGTGTTGTTCACGAACGAGAGGTTCTGGAATATTTCTGCCGATGCCAAGATGCTGTATGGCATTTTGCTTGACCGCATGAGCCTGTCTGCCAAGAATGGTTGGATAGATAAAAACGGTAGAGTGTATATCATTTTTACAATCGACGAAGCGAAGATGGCTCTGAACTGTGCTGAACAAAAGGCTATCAAGCTGCTCAGTGAACTTGAGAAGAAAGCAGGATTGATTGAACGTAAGCGCCAGGGTTTGGGAAAGCCCAACCTGATCTATGTGAAGAACTTTATCTCTGCTGTGGATTCACAACTCTTGAATTGTGAAAATCACAATTCTGGAACAATGGAAATCACAACTCAAGAACTTCCGAAATCACAATGTAATAATACTGATATTAAAAATACTGAATTTAGTGATACTGATTCTATCTTTCCTTCCGGAAATGGTGGAATGATGGACGAGAATGACCGGTATCAAGAATACTTTGATTATTTCTCGGATCAGCTCAGTATGGATTTGTTGAAGAAGGATTACCCTTACGATTCCGAAATGCTGGATAACATTCTGGAGTTGATCGTTGAAACAGTTTGCACGAAGCGACCGTTGATTCGCATTGGTGCAGAGGAGCGTCCGGCAGAAATTGTCCGCAGTCGGTTTATGAAACTGAATGCCGAACACATTCGATATGTTATGGACTGCTTCAAGGAGAACACCACAAAGATTAGAAATATCCGTCAGTATATGCTGACTACGATATACAATGCGCCGACGACAATAGACACCTACTACGATGCTCTTGTTCGGCACGATATGTCACACGGATATTTGGAAGGAGGATTTAAGAAATTGAAAATGAAGCGAGAGGAAGGAGAGTGACGATAAATGTCGAAAAAAGCAACCATCATTGCGGTGGTCAATCAGAAAGGAGGCACTGGAAAGACCACCACCACCGAGAATCTGGGCGTTGGCTTGGCTCTTGAAGGAAAAAAGGTGCTTCTGGTAGACACCGATCCCCAGGCTTCCCTGACGGTCAGTTTGGGCAATCCCTGCCCGGATGATCTGTCTCCGACACTTTCCGATCTGATGGGAAAGATTATGATGGAAAACCCTATTACTCCCGATGAAGGGATTCTTCATCATCCGGAGGGCGTTGATTTGGTGCCGTCCAACATCGAACTCTCAGGTATGGAGGTAGCACTGGTCAATGCCATGAGCCGGGAAACCATTCTCCGGCAATACCTGGATACAGTCAAACAGAATTATGATTACATTCTTCTTGACTGTATGCCGTCTTTGGGTATGCTGACCGTCAATGCGTTGGCAGCTGCCGACAATGTGCTGATACCGGTTCAGGCAGCATACCTTCCTGCAAAGGGTCTGGAACAGCTGCTTGGAACCATCAACAAGGTCAAGAGGCAAATCAACCCGAAACTGAGGATTGAAGGGATTCTTCTGACGATGGTGGACAGCCGCACCAACTACTCCAAAGACATCAGCAATCTGATTCGGGAGAGCTACGGCGGAAAGCTGAAGGTTTACAAGACCGACATTCCCCGCTCTGTCCGTGCAGAGGAAATCAGCGCAGAGGGAACCAGTATCTTCAAGCATGATCCCAAAGGCAAAGTTGCCGAAGCCTATAAAATTCTGACGAAGGAGGTGTTAAACAATGCAGAAAAAAGGCGCAAACATCAGCTTGAAGGGGTACGATGATATTTTCTCCACCGATCAATCCAGAGCTGAAGCCCAGCAGGAGCGTGTGCAGGAAATTCCGCTTTCTGAGCTACACCCCTTTGAGGGACACCCCTTCCGTGTGGTTGATGATGAAGAAATGATGAAAACGGCAGAGAGCGTCCGAGATTTCGGAGTTCTCACTCCTGCGATTGTCCGTCCTGACCCCGACGGTGGTTATGAAATCGTTTCTGGTCACAGGCGGCACCGGGCATCGGAGCTTGCGGGTAAGGAAACCATGCCTGCGATTGTTCGTGACCTGGACGATGATGCAGCCATTATTTTGATGGTTGATGCGAATTTGCAGAGGGAGAGTATCCTGCCGAGTGAAAGAGCATTTGCTTATAAGATGAAGCTGGATGCGATTAAACATCAAGGTCAACGCACCGATTTAACTTCATCCCAAGTTGGGATGAAGTTGCAGGCAATGGATATAGTCGGTCAGGAGGCAGGAGAAAGCAGAAATCAGGTACACCGTTATATCCGTCTGACCGAACTGATTCCGGAACTGCTGGATATGGTAGATACGGGTCAGATCAAATTCAATCCTGCGGTGGAGCTTTCCTATCTGGCAAGTGAAGAACAGAAGGATTTTCTTTCTGCAATGGATTATGCTCAAGCAGCTCCTTCCCTTTCGCAAGCACAGCGAATTAAAAAGCTCGCACAGGAGGGCGAGTGTACGCTGGATGCGATGTGCGAGATTATGAATGAAATCAAGAAGGGAGAGCTGGACAGAGTAACCTTAAAAACGGATTCGTTGCGAAAATACTTCCCGAAGTCCTATACCAACAAGCAGATGGAGGATAAAATCATTCAGCTTTTGGAGCAATGGCAGAAAAAAAGAGAAAAATCAATGGAAAGGTAAGGTAAAAAATGTTTACACCCAAAAACATTCAGGGCGCTTTGGAAGAACTCTACGACCTTTGCGATCCTGATTATATGGTAGATATGCTCGTAAACTACAGTGAGGAGTTCGATGATATTTCTCCTGCGCTTCTGGCAAAGTCGTTTCAGAAAAATGCCGAGATGATTAGCGAGTATCGAGTATTGTCCTCTGCTGGTGAGGGTATCGACTATCAGGGAAAGGTACTTCTGAACAGCAGAGCCGTGCGGCTTCTGTCCTATGTAGAAGATATGAGCGGCGATGAAAAAGTTCGCACGATTCAGAGCAAGGAGCTGTGGTTAGCAGAAGATATGACATTCTATGTGGTGTCCTGTATGTCTACGATCACGATGGACAAGGAAGAAGCCATTTGTCTTAACGAACACCGCAGCGTGGTTACTACGGTGGAATGCGAGGACGATATTTTCTTCGACATGGGTTCCCTGATTTGCGAACTGGACGATATTTGCTTGTTCGAGCTTTTAGCCGATGTGGATGCGACTATTTATGAACTGTAACAGGTTCATGGATGGTCGCTTTTCTTATTTCCAAAGAAACGGAGGTATCGAAACTTGAAAGAATACGATGTGAAGATCACCGAAACCTTGGAGAAAACGGTTACGGTGCAAGCAGAATCTCACGATGCGGCAGAGGAACAGGTTAGAGCCGCTTATTACAATTCGGAGTACATTCTGGACTCCGAAAACTTTACCGGTGTTGCGTTCGGCACGACCGAGGAACGGGAGGTTCAGAAAGAACAGGCAGATACCATGAATGTGTTGCTGGTAAAGCCGTTCATGTATCCGCAGGCTGTGCAGATCGGCTGTGAGCTGGAGGATTTGCAGAAAGCCGTAGGTGGCGATATTGAGGCAACTTATCCGTTCAATGAGCCGGTTGCACTGGTGATGCACGACGAAGGTAAACTCGTAGGCAAAGAACTGAACCGTGCGCTGCGTGATGATGACGGCGATATTTATGACATTATCGCCGGTGATTTTCTGGTTGTGGGATTGGGCGAGGATGATTTTTGTTCTCTGTCCCCGGAACTGATGAAGCAGTTTGAGGAACACTTTCATCAGCCTGAGACTTTTGTACGCATGGGGCGCAGCATTATGGCGCTTCCCCTGCCGGATGACATGGTGAAGAAAGAAGATGCACCTGTCAAAGCTGATTCGGTTCCCCACAAAAGTAACCCTGACCGAGATGTTCTGTAAGGAGGTTCTTATGCAAAGAAATTCGACGATTGGAGAGCTGATGGAGCGAAAGCGGATTCAGGATGGTGCCAAGGAGTACCAGGGACATACCTATATGGACTTGGCACGATTTGATGACGCCACCAAGCACATGATTATTTTCGATGTGCTGACCGATGAATCGCCTGTCGGTTGGAAAGGCGAAAGAAATCGCCTGTATTTGAGCGATGTGGGTTATCAGAAGGCTCTGGATAACCAGAAAGCTGGCAATATCAAGATTATCAGCCATGCCGCAGTTGCCAAGGGCAATCTGTATTACGACCACAGAGATATGGCACGATAATCTGTTCACTCTACTGCTTGCAGGAGGTGATGAATCATGCAGGAAGAAGTTGAAAACAGAACAGTAAACCTGGCGATCAGCACAACCAAGCTGACGGGGCGCACTATCATTGCCGGTATCCGCAAGTATTTGCAGCACCGGGAAAAAGTGAAGATGAAAAAGGCACGAGACCCTGCCGTTCATGGAAAGCAATCCGTGAAACAGCTTTTGGGACAGAATCAGGGTGCTACGAATGTTGAGATCGACAAAGAGAGTATCCGTGATTTTGAAAAGCTCGCCAAGAAGTATGGCGTGGACTTTGCCGTAAGAAAAGATAAGTCCGTTGATCCTCCCCGGTTTCTTGTTTTTGTCCGTTCTAAAGATGCAGATGCTTTGGATGCAATCTGCAAGGAACATCAGGCAAGGGCATTAACCAAGAATGAAAAGCCGAGCGTTCTGGCGCAGCTGAAGAAGTTCAAGGAAATTGTCGCAGCGATTCCGAAGAAGGTTCGAGAGAAGAAACAGGAGCGTGATCTGTGATGGATAAGAGAAAAATGAAAAAGCTCCTGATTCTGAATTTACCGTATTTTCTGGTAGGGTTGTTCGCTACGAATTTAGGAGAAGCATGGAGATTGGCTGAGGGGGCAGATTCATCTGCGAAAATCCTCAGCTTTTTTCATGCCCTTCCGATAGCCCTGAACAATCCGTTTCCCAGCTTTCACCCGTTGGATTTGCTGATTGGTATTCTCTGCGGCGCAGGACTTCGGCTGGCTGTCTATCTAAAAGGCAAAAACGCAAAGAAGTACCGACACAATGTTGAGTACGGTTCTGCTCGTTGGGGAACGGCAAAAGATATTGAGCCGTTTATTGCACCAAAGTTCGAGGACAATGTGATCCTGACGAAAACGGAGCGGCTGATGATGAGCAATCGCCCGAAGAATCCTGCCAATGCCCGAAATAAGAATGTTCTGATTATCGGCGGTTCGGGTTCCGGTAAAACTCGCTTTTGGTTGAAGCCAAACCTTCTCCAGATGCACAGTTCCTATGTGGTCACTGACCCGAAAGGCAGCATCGTGATTGAGTGCGGCAACGCCCTTTTGAAGCATGGCTACACCATCAAGATTTTCAACACCATCAACTTTCAGAAGTCGATGCACTATAACCCATTTGCCTATGCGCGACACGAGGTCGCGTAATTAAACTGTTCGGCGCTGACCGAACCTGTTATTCCATTAACAGTAGCCTATCGTCACCGAAGCGGCTGGCAACGGCCGTGAGGCAGCATGACGAGACAAGGTAGCCCTCCCGAAAGGGTTAAGCCGAAACCTCGAGGCAGAGGCGAAAAGCTGGAAGCAACGTCCGGCTGGGGAGCTTGGCTTGTGTAGTATGGTGAATGTAAGTAAATCGCTGTTAAACGTCGTTAGCGGGAACCAGGCTAAAGTTGCTGATAGGCCTGAACCAAAAGGTGTGCAGTCGGATGTTCTCCTGTAAGCTGGGAACACATGGACAAACATGACTGCCGGCGGATAGGCGGCACCTAACCTACACGGTTGATTACGTGAAACGTGTTAAGCCCGCGCTCTCTCCGTATATTCGGAAAGCTGACCGCAAGGAAAGCCGATAGAAACGCGGGTAAGGAACGCTGGAAAAAGCGAACGCCGACCTTGTAATGAGGACGGATAGGGATTGAAACAGCATCCCACGCGAAAGCGGGCTGACTTCCAGCAGGTCTATCTTTACGAGAGAATTTACAGAACTTTTGAGAGGAGGAATTGCAAATGAACAGGAAACTGTGTGCGCCTGCTGACAGGGCACGAAGCTGGGAATCCATTGATTGGAAGAAAGCGGAGGCCTATGTTAAAAAGCTGCAAATGCGTATCGTAAAGGCCCAAAAAGACGGTCATTACAGCAAAGTGAAAACTCTGCAATGGCTGTTGACGCACTCTTTCTATGCCAAGGCATTGGCAGTGAAGCGTGTGACAAGTAATAAAGGCAAAAATACCGCTGGTGTAGACCATGAATTATGGAAAACGCCAAAAGGCAAATTCGAGGCGATTGACAAACTCAAACGCCGGGGCTATAAGCCCCAACCTCTCAGACGGGTGTATATCCCGAAGAAAAACGGAAAATTACGCCCGCTGAGTATTCCAACGATGACAGACCGCGCCATGCAGACATTATATAAGTTTGCACTGGAACCATTGGCAGAAACTCTGGCAGACCCGAACTCCTACGGCTTTAGAATTGGAAGAAGCACACACGATGCCATCGGGCAATGCTTTAACGATTTGTGCAGAGCCGGTTCGCCTCAATGGATTTTGGAGGGAGATATTAAAGGGTGCTTTGACCATATCAGTCATAGCTGGTTAATGAAAAATATCCCAATGGACAAGGAAATGCTCGGAAAATGGCTGAAATGTGGCTTTGTGGAAACCAGAAAAATCTTTCCGACAGAGGAAGGAACCCCACAGGGCGGCACAATATCGCCAGTTTTGATGAACATGACCTTGGACGGTCTGGAGCGGATTCTAAAAGAAAGATTCCCGATGAGACGGACGGTGGCAGGTAAAACCATCTACGACCAGATTAATTTCGTGCGATATGCCGACGACTTTATCGTCACCGGGAAAAGCCCGGAAACTTTGCGTAACGAGGTTATGCCGCTTATCAAGGACTTTCTGGCGGAACGCGGCCTGCAACTTTCAGAGGAAAAAACGGTGATTACACATATCAGCGACGGCTTTGATTTTCTTGGGCAGAACATTCGGAAATACAACGGAAAATTGCTTATAAAGCCGTCAAAGAATGCAGTAAAAGCTTTCCTCAAAAAAGTGCGGACTATTGTTAAGGAGAACAAAACCGCCACGCAGGACTTGCTCATTCGCAAACTAAATCCTGTGATTCGCGGTTGGGTCAACTACCACCGCTATGTAGTTTCTGCGGATATTTTTGGATTAGTTGACCACAGGATTTTCGAGTGCCTATGGAAGTGGGCTTGCCGCAGACACAAACGAAAAGGTAGGAAATGGATTGCCAACAAATATTGGCACCATATTGATAACCGGACGTGGACGTTTGCAGCAGAGCCTGCTTTCCGCGGTAAAGATTTCGATGAAAAATACCTCAAGCTGGAATACGCGGCAAATACTAAAATCATCCGATTCAAGAAAATCACCGCCGAAGCCAACCCATTCGATAAAAAATGGACGGGATATTATGAGGAACGTGACGGGGAAAGAATGCTAAACAGCACCAAAGGACGAGAAAAACTCGTTAAAATTTGGAACAACCAAAAACGGTGCTGCCCTGTATGCGGAGAAAGAATTACATCTGAAACAGGATTTAAGACGCATTTTATCACCGAAAACAACAGGAAGTGGCCTGCTATTATGGTACATCCCTGGTGTCATCGAAATCTGCATGAGCCGGACTACTTGACTTGAGCCGGGTTTCGTTTTACACGAGGCCTTACGATAGGCTTGAGCCGTATGACGGGAAACTGTCACGTACGGTTCTTAGGGGAGGGGCTGGCAGCAATGCCGGTCTCTTACCCGACATCCATTCAGAAAAAGACATTCTGAAACTGGTGACAACGCTGATTGCCAACACAAAGGGTGATGGAAAAGCCGGTGATGAGTTCTGGACGAAGGCGGAAACGCTGCTCTACTGTGCCTTGATCGGATATATCCACTATGAAGCTCCGGTTGAGGAACAGAATTTCTCCACCCTGATTGAGTTCCTGAACGCAATGGAGGTGCGGGAAGATGATGAGGAGTTCCAGAACCCGGTGGATCTGATGTTTGAAGCCCTGGAAAAGAAAAAGCCGAATCACTTTGCAGTCCGTCAGTATAAAAAATACAAGCTGGCTGCCGGTGATATATGCTCTAAGTGACTTCTTAATCATGATTTTGTCATGGTTAGTGAAGCAATCACTTAGAGCATTTTTGTTTCAGGAGGTACAGCCATGAGAAATGAAAAAATTACCCCACTGTACGAGCGCCTGAGCCGGGACGATGAGTTACAGGGCGAGAGCAATTCCATATCCAACCAAAAGCAGATGTTAGAGGATTTTGCCCGCCGGAACGGGCTGCCCAACCCTACGCACTTTACCGATGATGGTATCTCAGGCACCCGTTTTGACCGCCCCGGATTTTTGGCGATGATGGAGGAAGTGGAGGCAGGGCGTGTAGAGGCAATCGTCATCAAGGACATGAGCCGGTTGGGGCGCGACTATCTAAAGGTCGGTCAGGTCATGGAGGTTTTGCGGCAGCGCGGAGTTCGGCTGATTGCGATCAATGACGGTGTGGACAGTCTGAAAGGCGATGACGATTTTACCCCGTTCCGCAACATCATGAATGAATTTTACGCCCGTGATACCAGCCGGAAAATCCGATCTGTGTTTAAGTCAAAAGGCATGAGTGGCAAGCACCTGACCGGCACTGTGATTTACGGCTACTTATGGGACGAAAAACGGGAGCATTGGCTGGTAGATGAGGAAGCTGCCGAAGTGGTACGCCGTATATTCTCCCTCACGCTGGAGGGATATGGGCCTTACCAGATCGCCTGCAAATTATCCACAGACCGGATTGAAATTCCTGTCGTACACCTTGCCCGCTTCAACGAGGGTGTGAACCGTTCAAAGCCGGTCAAAGACCCCTATGGGTGGGGATCATCTACCATCGTGAACATTTTGAAAAAACGAGAGTATTTAGGGCATACCATCAATTTCAAGACCCGCAAGCACTTTAAGGACAAGAAAAGCCACTATGTTTCTGAGGATGAATGGACGATCTTTGAGAATACCCATGAAGCCATTATCGACCAGCAGACCTT
>OGEH01001096.1_pt1 | contig 12280 bp, 8 predicted proteins | sample 1570681 | NCBI WGS metagenome assembly OGEH01 (sample SAMEA2582126, study PRJEB24529) | metagenome | biome: Human gut stool | place: China | collected 2011 | reverse complement strand
CCCAAAAACAGCACCAAAGTCACCCAGAAAGTGGGGAAGGATCAGCCTTCCTTTGACCTTTCTTCCATTCCCGCCTTCACCAACAAGCCCTATGTGGTGCTGAACAACAATGTGCCCGCTTTCCCCGATAAGGATAAGACCAAAAAGTCCTTTGAACACTACAGCAATCTGGACAGCCTGGGCCGCTGCGGCCCCGCCTATGCCAATGTGGGCCGGGAGACCATGCCCACCCAGAAACGGGGCCCCATCGGCAATGTGAAGCCTACCGGCTGGCAGACCGTGAAATACGAAGGCATTGACGGAAAATACCTGTACAACCGGTGCCATCTCATCGGCTACCAGCTCACGGCGGAAAACGCCAATCCCAAGAACCTGATCACCGGCACCCGGTATCTGAATGTCACCGGCATGCTGCCCTTTGAAAACATGGTGGCCGACTACGTCAAAGAAACCAATCACCATGTACTGTACCGGGTGACCCCCATTTTCCAGGGGAATGATCTGGTGGCCCGGGGCGTACAGATGGAAGCCTGGAGCGTGGAAGACAAAGGAGCCGGCGTCCAGTTCAACGTGTTCGTCTACAACAACCAGCCCGGCATTACCATTGATTATAAGACGGGGAAGAGCCGGAAAGGGTGATCTGATTTTTCGACTGTGAAACCCGCAGGCCGGGAAGGGCGTGCCTTTGGCGCGCCCTACTTCGTTGGGATCAGATGTTCGATACTAGGGTCAGGGAAACGGATTTTCCGCTGCATCCTTGACACCAGCGTTGTAGGGGCTCCCCGCAGGGGAGCCCGTCCCGGCCGCCCGGAGGGCAGATATGTTCAAAAGCAGATGCGGCAGCATCTGCTTTCCATCGTCCGCCGACCGCATAAAACTGGAGCTCCTCCACGAGCCCCAGTTTTATGCTATAATGTACAGGATAATATACACACGAAAGGAGAGCGCATCCCATGACCGGCATTACCCTGATCCTGGTTCTGGCCCTGATGGGCGGTTTGATTGCCTATCTGGGAGACAAACTGGGAAGCAAAATCGGCAAGAAACGGCTCCGGCTTTTTGGCCTGCGCCCTCACGACACCTCCGTGGTCATGACCATCGTCAGCGGTATCCTGGTTGCCACCCTAACCATCACCGTCCTGACCATCGCGTCCAAAGAGGTCCGCACGGCCTTGTTCGGCATGGAGAAGATGCGGGCGGAAATCGCTTCCCTGACAGCCACCCGGGATAAGGCCAATGAAGAACTTTCTGCCCAGAGTGCCAAAATCGAAGAACTGGACGGGAAAATCAGCGAAGCCACCCAGGCGGCGGAACAGGCCCGCCTCCAGCAGGCCCAGGCGGAAGCCCAGATGAAGGAAGCCCAGGCCCAGATGCAGCAGGCCCAGGCTGACTTGGGGCAGCTCCAGGCCCGGTACAACGAAGCCAGTGCCCGGCTCCAGGAAGCCCAGGCACAAGTCCGCCAGGCAGAAGCAGCCCGTGACCAGCTCCAGCAGGATGTGAAATCCTTGGAAGACACTGCCAAGAAACTCCGGGAGGGCATCGTGGCCATCCGGGAAGGGAATGTGGTGTTCCGCAGCGGAGAAATCCTCTATTCCGGCGTCCTGAAGGGGGGACAGAGCGAAGAAGCCACCCAGAAACAGGTCCAGGATTTCCTCAACGAAGCCAATATCCAGGTGGCCGGCCGGGTCGGGGTGGATCCCACCACACCGGTGATCTGGCTCAGCCAGGAGGCGGTGGAACAGGCTGCCCAGAAACTGGAGAAATACAAGGGGGATATGTACGTCCGGGCCTGTGCTGCCGGAAACATCCTTTCCGGAGAAGTGGTGGTTTCCCGGCTGGAAATGGCCGGGGATAAGGTGGTATACCCCCAAGGGACCCTGATCCTGTCCCAGACCATTACGGTCCAGCCGTTTACCAGCGAGCCGGATCTGGCCCTCATGGCTTTCCTGAAGTCTGTGAACCGGGCTGCCCAGGCCGACGGCGTGATTCCCAATCCCATCACCGGGGATGTGGGGGCCATTACCAGTACGGAACTGACCGCTGCCAGTGAAAAGATCCGCAGCCTGGGAGGCCGTGTGACCATTACGGCAAAGGCCCGCCGGGACATCACCGTGGCAGGGCCGGTGCTGCTGGATCTGGAAATCCGTCAGACAGGAGGGAGTGCCCATGTCCAGTGAAACCCTCTATCTTGGAGTGGACCCAGGACGGGATAAGACCGGGGCTGCCCTGGTAACGGGGGACGGCGCCCTGGTCCGCCAGGCCGTCCTGCCCACCGCCTGCTTTTTGGAGCACCTCCGGGATTTTCTGGGGGACGATGTCCCCGCCGGATGCATCCTGGGGGATGGCACAACTTCACAGGCCATGAAAGGGCAGCTGGAGGAAGCTTTCCCCCGGCTGCCTCTTTACCAGGTGGATGAATACGGCAGCACCCAGGAGGCCAAAAAGCTTTATTGGCAGCTCTTCCCGCCCCGGGGCTGGAAACGGCTGCTGCCGGCAGCTCTTTTGGATGCTCCGTCCGCGGTGGATGGACTGGCAGCTGTGGTTTTGGTCCAAAGGTATCTGCGTGATAAAACTGTGAAATAAAGACTGATAAGTCACAAGACAGACTCATAAGTCATGTGAAGAAACAAGGTACAATCGGGTGAAAATGGAAACTTTCTCCCCTGTACCTTGTTTCTTTTTATTCCTCATGCTACACTGGCATTGTGAAGGAATTCACACCGTCCTGCCCAAAGGCCAATGGATGGATGCTTCCAGGATGTGTACGTAGAGGAAACAAGGATACTCGCACGGAAAAGACTGGAAAACTCCGGAAAGGAACCTGGCAGCAGGACAAATCCAATTCAAGGGAGTGTTTCCTATGAAAAAATCTTTAGTTTTTGCCATGGCTATGGCTCTGGGTGTCAGCGCTACTGCTTTCGCTGCCAACCCCTTCTCTGATCTGCCTGCTGGCCACTGGGCTTACGGCGCTGTTGCCAAACTGGCTGCTGCCGGCGTAGTCGACGGCTATCCTGACGGCACCTTCAAAGGCGACAAGACCATGACCCGTTACGAAATGGCTCAGATCGTTGCCAAGGCTCTGGCCAAAGGTGCCATCGGTGCCGACGACAAACTGGTCAGCGAATTCGCTGATGAACTGGACAACCTGGGCGTCCGGGTTGCCAAACTGGAAAAGAACGCTGACGCTGTGAAGATCACCGGGAACGTCCGTGCCAGCTACCGGGACAGCAGCGGCGGGAAATTGGAAAAAGTCGGTGACAAATCTCAGTCCCGTCTGCGTACCCGTCTGTGGCTGACCGGTGAAGTCAACGACAACTGGCATTACGTTTCCATGCTGGAAAACAACCAGTACTTCCAGGGCAAGAACGAATCCGGCGATTCCGATACTTCCTTCCAGAGAGCTTATCTGAATGGTAACATCGGCGTCTGGAACATTACCGCCGGCCGTTACAGCAAGACCATTGCTGAAGGCAACGTGTATGATACCCGTGTGGACGGTGTTGAATTCAAAGTTCCTTTCGGCCAGACCTATTTCAGCGCTGCTTACGGCAAGATGGCCAATAAGGACAACTATGGCTGGACTGACGGTGATTTGGGGACCATCGCTGGCCGTAAATGGACCAAAGATGATTCCGTAGCTGACAAATTCTGGAACGCAGAACTGGGCGGCAGCATCGGCAACCTGGACCTGGCTGCTACCTACACCAAGGCTGACGATGTAAATCCGTACATCGACAACGGCCTGACCGGCGATGCCAAGATTTGGACCGTTGGGGCCAACTACAAAGCCGGCGACTTCAAGATCGGTGCTATGTACCTGAAGGGCGACGATGATACCTTGAAGTACAGCAACTACAAGAACGGCGATGATGACGGCTATGTCATCTCCCTGGGCTACAAGGGCGCTACTGCTTCCAAACCTGGTTCTTGGGGCCTGTTCGCCAAATACTACGATCAGGGAGCTCCCACCATCGTTTACCACACCATGAATGGCCTGTGGGATTCCTTCAACGGCGAAGGCTTCAAAGGCTATCAGGTCGGTGGCAACCTGACCCTGGCCAAGAACATGGTGGCTCAGGTTGAATACTACGACCTGAAGGGCAAAGAATCCGATGCCCATGCTCGGACCCTGTGGTCTCAGATGGTCGTGACCTTCTAATTCCACTGCTTCTTTGGGTATCCGCCCTTTTTAAGGGCGGGGGACCATGCGGAGCATGGTGGTGGGTTCTTCCATCACCAATACAAAAAGGACGATTCTTCGGAATCGTCCTTTTTTCGCGCTATAAAATCACAATATCGTGATAAAAATATGAAATTAAAAAAATAAAACATGCATGATTGTAAATATCAGTCAAATAAAATTCACATATTTGCATCTTTCTGTTATCTTGTGGTAAAATAAGCACGTGACAAAAAGTTGTCACAATAGTATTGTGAATTCCACAAGAACAGAAAGCTGAAGGAACCAGAGGAAACAAGGCGACTCGCGGCAGAATTCAGCAGGATGTCCTTACGGGATCCACTCCGACTTTCCTAAGGAGGAATATCCATGAAAAAGTCTTTAGCTTTTGCTATGGCTATGGCTCTGGGCGTCAGCGCTACCGCTTTCGCTGCCAACCCCTTCTCTGATCTGCCTGCTGGCCACTGGGCTTACGGCGCTGTTGCCAAACTGGCTGCTGCCGGCGTAGTCGACGGCTATCCTGACGGCACCTTCAAAGGCGACAAGACCATGACCCGTTACGAAATGGCTCAGATCGTTGCCAAGGCTCTGGCCAAAGGCGCTATCGGTGCTGATGACAAACTGGTCAGCGAATTCGCTGATGAACTGGACAACCTGGGTGTCCGCGTTGCCAGACTGGAAAAGAACGCTGACGCTGTGAAGATCACCGGGAACATCCGGACCCATTATGCTCATACCACTGGCGACTATGGCAAGAAGAGCGTGACCAAGACCCGGTCCCGTCTGTTCTTCACCGGTGAAGTGAATGACAACTGGCATTATGTTGGCATGCTGCAGAACGAACAGCAGTGGAACAACAAAGGCACCAACGATTCCGGTGACAACGACACCGACTTCCAGCGCGCTTACCTGACCGGTAACATCGGCGTTGTGAACATGACCGCTGGCCGTTACAATGGCACCTATGCCGAAGGCAACGTTTATGATACCCGTGTGGATGCTGTGAACGCCAATGTGAAGACTGGCGCTACCTACATCGGCGCAACCTGGGGCAAACTGGCCAACCTGGATACCTATGGCTGGAGCACCAAGACGGATTCCAAAGCTGGTGAATTTGCTCAAGCAGTGCTGGGCGGCGACATCGGCAACCTGAACCTGGAAGCCAACTATCTGCATGTGAAAGACATCGATACTGCTTGGATGACTGGCAAAGACAACATCTGGACCGCTGCTGCCACCTACAAAGCAGGCGACTGGACTGTGGGCGCTATGTACCTGCACGGCGATGCCGATGATAAGGTTGACGGTGTAGAACCCGACAACGATGGCTGGGTTGCCAAACTGGCTTACAAGGGTGCTACCGCTTCCAAACCCGGCAGCTGGGGCCTGTTCGGCAAATACTATGATCAGGGCGGCGCTACCTATATCGCTCATACCATGAACGGCAACTACGATGCTTTCGGTCCGGACGGCTTCAAAGGCTGGATGGTCGGTGGCAACCTGACTGTGGCTAAGAACATGGTGGCTCAGGTGGAATACTATGACCTGAAAGACAAAGGTTCCACCAGCGATCACAACAAGACCCTGTGGTCTCAGATGGTTGTTACCTTCTAATTCCAGAACGATTCCAAAGACGGTTCCTTCGGGAACCGTCTTTTTTGCATATATTGTTACAAAAGATACAAGAAATAAGTTATGACAAAAAGAATAACTATACATATTGCTATTTATACAGAAATGTGATAAAAATATGACATATACACACCAGGAACTGGAACACCCATCGTACTCGCTTTATCCCGGTCAGCTGCCGGAAAGCTTCCACCAGCAAAAGAGGCAACAAGGAAACTCCGCAGGGTGGAAGAATCCGTACACTGCCTGGATAAAAATAAACTCCAGGAGGAATCTCCCATGAAAAAATCTCTAGTCTTCGCCATGGCGATGGCACTGGGCATCAGCACCACCGCTTTCGCCGCCAATCCCTTCTCCGATCTGCCCACCGGCCACTGGGCCTACGGCGCCGTTGCCAAACTGGCTGCCGCCGGCGTAGTAGATGGCTATCCTGACGGCACCTTCCAAGGTGACCGGACCATGACCCGGTATGAAATGGCCCAGATCGTGGCCAAAGCCCTGGCCAAAGGGGCCATCAGCGCCGATGACAGACTGGTCAGCGAATTTGCCGACGAACTGGACAATCTGGGCGTTAGAATATCCAAACTTGAGAAGAATGCAGACAATGTCCAGATCACCGGGGAAGTACAGATGAGCTACCGGAATGATTCCGGGGCCGCCACCGGCAAGGGCAGCGAATCCGATCTCCGGACCCGTCTGTGGTTCACCGGGGAAGTGAACGACAACTGGCATTATACGGCTATGCTCCAGAACGAACAGCAGTGGAACAACAAGGGAAAGAACGATTCTGGAGACAGCGATACGGACTTCCAGCGGGCCTTCCTCACCGGGAACATCGGTGCCGTCGATGTGACCGCCGGCCGCTATGGCGCCTTCTATGGGGACGGCAATATCTACGATACCCGGGTGGACGGCATCAACGCCAAAACGAAATTCGGGAATGCCTATGCAGGCGCTACCTGGGGCAAGATGGCCAACAAGAGCACCTATGGCTGGACCGGCCTCAATGAAACCGATAAGGAAAAACAAGCCAAGGCCAAAGCCTCCAAAGCCGGGGAATTTGCCCAGGCTGTACTGGGCGGCGACATCGGCAACCTGAACCTGGAAGCCAGCTATTACCATATCGAAGACCTGAAGACCGACTGGGTGAGCGGCTCCAACAACATCTGGACCGCAGCCGCCAACTACAAGGCCGGAGACTGGAATGGGGGCATCATGTACCTTCACGGGGACGCCGATGAATTGATAAACGGCGTGGAACCGGACCATGACGGCTGGGTGGCCAAATTGGGATATAAGGGTGCCACCGCCGCCAAGCCGGGGAGCTGGGGCCTCTACGCCCAGTATTATGACCAGGGCGGCGCTACCTACGTGGCCCATACCATGTGCGGGGATTACGCGGCTTTCGGCCCTGCCGGCTTTAAAGGCTGGATGGTGGGCGGCAACCTGACCGTGGCCAAGAACATGGTGGCCAAGGGAGAATATTACGACCTAAAGACCCGGGACGCCAATGATGACCTGAAAATCAAAGACGGCGACCACAGCCGGACCCTGTGGTCCCAGATCGTGGTGACGTTCTAAGGAGAAAAGGGAAGAGGGGCTGCTGCAGGAGCCCCTCTCTTTTCTGCGTAAAGATGTACCAATCTATACAATATTTCCCTTATGGCCCAACCCAAGCTCGGTCCCATTGCGTTTATATACGGAATATGGTAAATTTATGAAAGATAACAGACTATTCACACTTGCTTTATCCCGGTCAGGCACTGGAACGCTTTTCTTGGAACAGAGGAAACAAGGAGACTCGCGGGAAGGGAAGGACGGAGCAGGGACTGCCTGGATAAAAATAAACTCTGGGAGGAATCTCCAATGAAAAAATCTCTGGTATTTGCTATGGCTATGGCCCTGGGCGTCAGCGCTACCGCTTTTGCGGCCAACCCCTTCTCCGACCTGCCGGCCGGCCACTGGGCCTATGGCGCTGTGGCTAAACTGGCGGCTGCCGGCGTAGTTGACGGCTATCCTGACGGAACCTTCAAAGGCGACAAGACCATGACCCGGTATGAAATGGCCCAGATTGTGGCCAAAGCCCTGGCCAAAGGGGCTATTGGTGCCGATGACAGACTGGTCAGCGAATTCGCTGATGAACTGGACAACCTGGGAGTCCGGGTGGCCAAACTGGAAAAGAACGCGGACAATGTGAAGATCACCGGGGCTGCCCGTTATGCTACCTATACGGTAAAGGGCGGAGCTGCCAAAGCTGCTTATGGTGGAAATGAGCATGGTTCCACTCTCCGTACCCGTCTGTGGTTCACCGGAGAAGTGAATGACAATTGGCATTACACCGCCATGCTCCAGAATATCCAGAGCTTCAAAGGAAAGAATGAATCTGGGGACAGCGATACCGAATTCCAGAGAGCTTACCTGAGCGGGAACATCGGGGCTGTGAACCTGACCGCCGGCCGTTACAACGCTTTCTTCTCCGATGGGAACGTATTCGATGACCGGGCCGATGCCATCGAAGGCCGGATCAACTTCGGCAAGACCTATTTCGATGCAGCCTGGGGCAAATTGGCCAACGATGTGAACTATGGCTGGACGGCAGATGGGGATAAGAACCAATCCGCTGCAGATACCTTCTATGCCTTTGTATTGGGCGGCAACTACGGCAACCTGCATGGAGAAGCGACCTACCTGAAAGCCAATGATGTAAAAGCCATGGGCATGCAGGGCGATGACAAGATCTGGACCCTGGGAGCCGATTATCAGGCTGGCAAGCTGAATATCAATGCCATGTATCTGAAAGGCGATAATGACTACATCGATACATTGAGCGGAGCTGATGATGACGGCTATGTGGTGGGCTTGAATTATGCCGGTGCTGAAACCAGCAAACCGGGCACCTGGGGCCTGTATGCCAAATATTATGACCAATCCGCTCCTACCGTGCTGGCACACACCATGAACGGGGATTATACGATGTTCGACACCTATGGCTTCAAAGGCTGGATGGTGGGCGGCAATCTGACCGTGGCCAAGAACATGGTGGCTACGGTGGAATACTTTGACCTGAAAGGCAAGGGCGGCGACTTGGATAACAGCCATGCCCGTACCCTGTGGTCTGAACTAAACGTTACTTTCTGATCCGTACCAACCGGATACCTACTGATGGGCTGTGCAGGCCTGGCCGATGGGAAACTGTCGGCCAGCTGTGCAGCTTATTTTTATGTAACAATTTGTACAATAATTATCTTATATCATAAATTTGATTTCACCATATTGCCATTTTTCGCAAAATATGTTACAAATATGCAAGATGACACAAAATTCACACTCAGAAATCATACTCGCTTTATCCCGGTCAGCTGCCGGAAAGCTTTCACCAGAACCAGAGGAAACAAGGAGACTCGCGAAAATGGGGGAAGTGGAAGGGACTGCCTGGATAAAAATAAACTCTAGGAGGACTCTCCAATGAAAAAATCTCTAGTCTTTGCCATGGCCATGGCACTGGGCGTCAGTGCCACCGCTTTCGCAGCCAATCCTTTCTCCGATCTGCCCACTGGCCACTGGGCCTACGGCGCTGTAGCCAAACTGGCTGCTGCCGGAGTCGTCGATGGCTATCCTGATGGGACCTTCAAGGGCGATAAGACCATGACCCGGTACGAAATGGCCCAGATCGTGGCCAAGGCGCTGGCCAAAGGGGCCATCGGTTCCGACGACAGACTGGTCAGCGAATTCGCTGACGAACTGGACAACCTGGGAGTCCGGGTGGCCCGGCTGGAAAAGAACGCGGACAATGTAAAGATCACCGGTACGGCCCGGATCAGCTATGCAGATAAAAAAGGCGGGGCTTTCAAGGGAGATGACAGCGGCAATTCCCAATCCCAGCTCCGTACCCGTCTGTGGTTCACGGGGGAAGTGAACGACAACTGGCATTATGTGGCCATGCTGGAAAATCACCAGTACTTCGGCGGCCGGAACGAATCCGGGGACAGCGATACGGATTTCCAGAGAGCTTTCTTGGACGGCCGGATCGGGGTCTTGGAACTGAAGGCCGGTCGGTATGATGAATTCCTGGCAGATGGAAACATTTACGATAACCCGGTGGACGGGATCAAGGCCAAGGTACCCCTGGGCCATGCTTCCTATCTCCAGGCTGCCTACGGCAAGATGGCCGATGTGTCCGGGTTCGGCTATATGAGCGATGAGGAAAAGGTATCCACCGCCGACAAGTTCTGGACCAGCGAACTGGGCGGGGACATCGGCAACCTGCACCTGGCGGCCACCTACACCAAGGCGGACAATGTGACCTTCCTGGATGGGGCGGACAATGAGATCTGGACCGCCGGAGCCGGGTACCAGGCCGGCAAGCTGGGCATCAACGCCATGTACCTCCGGGGCAGCAACGACTACGAAAAAGACCGTGACTGGGACAAGGACGGCTGGGTGGCCGGGCTGACCTACGGCGGGGCTGAAAGCGACAAGCCGGGCAGCTGGGGCCTTTTGGCCACTTATTATGACCAGAGCGCTTCCACGGTGATCGACCATACCATGGATGGCAATTGGGATGCCTTCATCCCAGGAGACAACGGGATCACCAACGGGTTCAAAGGCTGGAAAGTGGGGGGCAACCTGACCCTGGCCAAGAACATGGTGGCCGAAGTGGATTACTACGACCTGAAAGGCAAAGAAGGGGACCAGAACGGGAAACACGCCCGGACCCTCTGGAGCCAGCTGGTGGTGACATTTTAAAGAAGGGGGGTGAAAATATCACCCCCCGGTCGCGGGTCACGAGCCTGGACGTTTCATCCGTTTGTCCTTTTCCATATAATGATAAGATAAAGTCGAATGGAAACTGCAAAATGGAATCTTGGGTCCGTACCAACAAGCCCGCGATTCACGACTTACGACTCGCGACCAAAGCGGCTGTGAAGAAATGGCTTTTCATTTCTTCACATCCGCTTTTTTTATTGGAATAAAGCGCTCGGCGCTTTATCTCCATGTATTGCACTGGGTCATCTGGTCCACCAGGGAGGTACCGCTGCCGGCCATCAAATCCACTTTGCTGACTACCACCTGCATGATCCGGTTCTTCACCACGCCGCTGGAGGTTTCCATGCCGTAGGAAGCCAGGGAGTGGATCATGTAGGGAGTGCCATTGTAATTGCCCAGCACCATCATTACATGGTAGGGGGTGAACAGCAGGGAGCCGGGGGCTGCAGTTTTGATGTAGGCCAGTTTCTCCGCATGGGTCAGACCCTGGAAGCTTTTTCCCGGGAAGGACTGGGCCTGCTCATCTCCGTTCCGGGGCAATTGGATCCCCATGGTCCGGTACACATCCTGGACGAAAGAGGAGCAGTCCACACTGTTATGCATGCCGCCCCAGCCGTAGGGAGCTCCCAGATGTTTGAAAGCCATTTCGATGGTATTGTTGGCCGTATAGGGCAGGTAGCCTTGGTGGAGATCCGCTCCATAAGCAGCTTTTACCGGGACGATCTGGAGATAGCCTTGGTGGTCCCGGGTGGGCAGGAGCAGGTTCCCGTTCCGGGTGGGGATGGCGGCACCCATTTGGTACAGCTGGGGTTGGGAGCCGGCCTGGAGGGTCAGGATCCGTCCGGTGACCACCGCCGGAGCGTCCGGAGCGGCGTAGGTCTGCCAGGTCTTGGCATCAGTGATGGCTACTTTGTTCCGGGGGACCCAGCCTCGATAGTGGGGGGTCCGGACAAAGATGAAATTTCCCTGGGGATTGGTGTGGTACACCCGGACCGGAGTGGCCGGATCCACAGCCGTTTCCTGCCAGTTGTCGAACTGGGTATCGGAGGCGGAATCGAAGGCTCGCTGGAGGGTGGGAAAGGAACGGAGATCCACCCGGTCCACCACCACTCCGTATTTCACCGTATTGGTGGGACGGATATTGGCTTTGGCGTCCTGGACCAGCTGGGCGGCAAAGGTGTGGCTGATGGGCGCCCCCTGGATATACTGGTCTTCGTCCATGCCGAAGGAATTCACATAGCCGGTGAGTTTGTCGCCGGAAATGGTGGCGCCCAGATCCTGGATGGAATCGCCGAAAGTGGCTTTGTCCATCTGGGCGTTCATGGCACGGATCCGTTCCGGGGTGGCCAGGACGGTGTTCCCGGCAGCAGTGGTCCAGGCGGAAGGTTTGGTCAAAGAAGCCGGTGTGCCGGGCATGGCCGCCGCAGCCAAAGCCACAGATGCGGACAGGCAGAGGGCACCGGTCAAAAGGGATATACGATGGAAAGCATGCAGCAAAATGATAACCTCCTTTACATAGCGTCCCTATTATACCATAAGAAAGGCTGTTGCATGAGCAACAGCCAGGTAAACAGTCAACTGTCAACGGCCGGGAAGGGCGTGCCTTTGGCCCGCCCCTCGTATAATAGAGTTGTACCAGATATTCCCTTTTATAGTGAATTACGGTACGATTAGAATGGAGCTGTGGATCGGTTGCGCGCC
>OGEH01001095.1_pt1 | contig 12282 bp, 8 predicted proteins | sample 1570681 | NCBI WGS metagenome assembly OGEH01 (sample SAMEA2582126, study PRJEB24529) | metagenome | biome: Human gut stool | place: China | collected 2011 | reverse complement strand
CCATCGTTCCAATCATTTCTGCAATGTACTTTTTCATAGTAATTAATATTGTTTTTGTTTACTTTCCAAAAATAAGCAATTCAGACTAGAAATCAAAACATATCCGTATTATTATAACGCAACTTTGCTACATTTTTTACAGAAAGAGATTGTTCTCGATGGAAAAAGGGATTCCCTAATGTGCTATAACAAACATTGTATGGACTGTAAAGAAAGCATTTCCTTGGGAACCGCCGCCTTTATTTCCTCTTTCAGGACGCATAAGAGACTGTGGCGAATAAAATCTTTATTTGTTACCAGTACCACTTGCCGTGTAGGTCGGGGAATGGCAAACGGACGTACCAACTGCCGCTGTTCTTCCGTCAATTGCATCACTGCCAATTCGGGAATAAAAGTGATTCCTTTTCCACTTTCTACCATTCGCATAAAGGTTTCCATACTTCCCAAACGATAGGCCATCTGATTAACCTTCACAGCCTCCATCTGACAGAAACGGACGAGTTGATCGCGAAAGCAGTGTCCTTCGTCCAAAAGCCAAAGATGTTCGCCTGTTATATCAGAAGTACGGATCATATCATGCTTGAAAGAGGATTCTTTTCGTGACACATAAGCGTAAAATTGCTCATAGAAAAGAGTTTCTTCTGTCAAGAACGTATCTTCCAGTTTGCTGGCAATAATTCCCGCATCCAAATCTCCGGCATGCAAAGCCTGCTGAATATCCTGTGTCTTCATTTCCGTGACACGAATATCCAGTTCGGGATATTTTTCCATTAGTTGAGGAAAAAAGCGAGGAAGCAGATAGGGAGCGATAGTAGGTAATACCCCCAAGCGGAATACGCCTGACAATGACTGTTTATCTTCACTGATTATTTCTTTCACTTGAGCTGCCTGCGCCAGAATCACGCGAGCCTGGTCTATCACTTTCTGCCCGATGGGTGTCGGACAAACGGGTTGCACTGTCCTATCGAATAACTTTACTCCCAATTCATCTTCCAGCTTCTGAATCATCGCACTCAAAGTGGGTTGCGTCACACGGCAATATTCGGCTGCCCGTGCGAAATGCCTGAACTGGTCTACAGCCAGTATATACTCTAATTGTTGTATCGTCATCTATCAAATCTTATTAAGTTATAGATTTCATCTATGCAAAGATAGAAATTTTCAGTTTGACAGCAAGCATTTTACGCCTTATCTTTGCAGTACAGAAAAAAGAGAACAAGTATAAATCATTAAAAATAGAAGAATATGAAAACTTTAGAATTTATCAAATTGAACGAATCGGGAGCAAACAACGTAGTAGCATCTTTGCAACAACTATTAGCAGACTTCCAAGTGTATTACACCAATCTTCGCGGTTTCCACTGGAATATCAAGGGACATAATTTCTTTGTACTCCACAGTCAATTCGAAAAGATGTATGATGACACGGCTGAAAAGGTGGATGAAATCGCAGAACGTATCTTGATGCTGGGTGGTACTCCTGCCAATAAATTCAGCGATTATCTAAAAGTAGCAAATGTGAATGAAGTGGATAAGGTAAGCAACGGAGACGAAGCATTGAATAATATCCTTCAGTCTATCAGCTATCTGATTGGTGAAGAACGTAAGATCTTATCTATCGCTTCTCAAGCCGGAGACGAAGTAACCGTTTCGATGATGAGCGATTATCTGAAAGAACAGGAAAAATTGGTTTGGATGTTGGTGGCTTATAATAGCAAGTAATTAAGATAAAAGGTTTAGGTTTTAGGTGAGAAAGAGAGGATATTTCCGCAAAAGGAATATTCTCTCTTTTTTATTAAGAGAAAACGAAACAGGAAATCTCTTAATATAGATATTAATAAAAATTACTCCACTAAAATAACATTCTGCAACCTAATATCATTAGAAGCGGCACCAATCATAAGATGGAAATTTCCAGACTCTACTACTTTCTTCAAAGTATAGTTAACCAAGAAAAAGTCCTCCTCTGTCAAAACAAAAGTAACTTTTTTCTCTTCTCCTTTTTTCAAATGGAAACGTTCAAAATGTTTCAACTGTTTCATCGGCTGAACAACTGATGCATATTCATCTCTCATATAAAGTTGTGATACTTCTTCGCCATCATACTTCCCTGTATTCTTTACTTTAAATGAGACTTCAAAACAACGAGCAGATTTCTGCACTACCTGCAAATCAGAATATTCAAAAGTGGTATAACTCATCCCATAACCAAAGCTATATAACGGAGAAGATGACACTTCCACATAATCATGATTCCGAGGAGCTTTCTGATTATAATAAACCGGAATCTGACCTACAGAACGCGGAACGGAGATTGGCAAACGTCCAGAAGGATTATAATCTCCAAAGAGAACATCCGCTATGGCATTTCCACCCTCCTGCCCCGGATAGTAAGCAGTCAGTAGTGCATCAGCATATTCCGAAGCCCAATTCTTTTCTAAAGGACGACCTTCAATATAAACGACAATCAAAGGCTTACCTGTCTTTTGCAAAGATTCCAATAGTTCTTGTTGTCTACCAAGTAAGGATAAACTGGCACGGTCAAATCCTTCTCCACACTCCATATCACTTACACTACCCTCTTCAGCTACAGCCGCACCTGTTTCTTTATAGCTCGTTTTAAAATCACGGGCACTGGAACCACCCACAACCACAATTACAACTTCGGAGCGACGGGCAGCTTCAATTGCTTGTTCTATCTCATTCACTGTAGTATCACGAATAGCACAGCCTCGTACATATTCCACACGAGAAGGAGATAATTTTGTTATAATTCCATCAAGAACAGTTTTCACGTTACTATCTTCCTGCGGAGCTGTATAGTCCCCTAACATATTATATCGATTGTCAGCATTAGGGCCAATTACCGCCACCTTATTTATCGTCTTGCTTAAAGGAAGAATTGAATTCTCATTTTTGAGAAGTGTTATGGAAGACTGTGCGATTTTACGTGCCAGTTCGATATGTTCTTTACGGCGTACTGTTTTAGCAGCAATTTTCGGATCCACATAAGGATGCTCAAACAAGCCCATCTCAAACTTCATCCGTAACACCCGGCAGACAGCCGTATCAATCACAGCCTTATCCATTTGTCCGGATTGAACTGCATGACAAAGGTTGGTATAAGCATCCCCACCCAAGTCAACATCAACGCCAGCCATTACAGATTGTATGGCTGCATTCTCTTTGGTTGGAGCAACAAAGTGGCTTTCGTGAATCCCTTCAATACTATATAAATCGGAAACTACAAAGCCGCGAAACTTCCATTCATTACGCAAGAGTTGAGTCAGCAAATAATGGTTCGACGTACAAGGTATCCCATCTATCGAATTGTATGAAGTCATTACAGACAATGCCCCTGCATCTATTGCCTTACGAAAAGGAGGAAGAAAATTCTGATGCAAATCACGAATACCCACTGAAGCATAATTACCATTCTGTCCACCCTCCGGCACAGCGTATGCCAGAAAATGTTTCAAGGTAGCTATGGTAGCGTATTTTTGTGATAGATTACCTCCACCTAAACCGTCAACCATAGACGCCCCTAAAATACCGCTTAATACCGGATCTTCCCCAAATGTTTCTTCCACGCGGGACCAACGGGGATCACGGGTCAGATCAAGTACGGGACCGTAACTAATATGCCCACCTTGGGAACGAATTTCTTTAGCGATAACTTGACCAACTTCTTTTACTAACTCCGGTGACCAGGTAGCTGCCATTCCGATACCCGTAGGAAAAACAGTAGCACCAATTGCCATGTGCCCATGAGGGGCTTCTTCTGCTAAAAACATCGGAATTCCCAAACGGGTATTCTCCATCACATACTTTTGTAATGCATTTCCTGCCTTTGCTGCCAGTTCCGGATTAAGTCCATTTGCTATAGTTTTCTTTGTCCAAGGATCGGCACGATAAATTGCCCAAAGCATTCCTACATTCCTTTCTTTGATTAATTGCTTGAACTTTTCGGAAGGATGAACTTCACTACCATGGATTTCATACATTTCCCAACCTAAAGGACAAAGTAACTGACCGACCTTTTCTTCTAAAGTCATGCGGGAAAGTAAATCTGAAAGTCTTATATCTATCGACAAACAGCGATCTTTGTAAGCAGGTAACGAGGGAGAGGATTGAGTAAACCCCAAAGTACATACCATCTGTACTATCACCAAGATATACAATCGTTTTATCATAATGTTATATGCAGTAAAATGACTCAATTAATTTATAGTGTATTTCTAATCTTTCAAATAGAGATATTCAATCCTACTTACCTATTTCTCCTTCAAATATAACTGTATGTACAGGTTGATGAGCATCATTTGTTATCAACTTGACCTTTGCATCCAATAGATGGTTTGAAGATGATACATTTAATTCAAACAGAACCTCCAGACACTCATTTTGCTTCAAAACCTTTTCACCCCGGATATTAGTAGAAACAAATTCCGGACATTCTATCTTGCGGATAATAAGAGGATTCGCCCCTTCATTAGTAACTTTTACTTTTCGCTGAATATGCTTTTTTAATGAGATATTCCCCAAATTAAAATAAGATTGTGAACATTTCATCCGGGGAGCAGTTGCCGTGCTTACTTTTCTCATATCATCAATCACTGTACCAAAGATTTGTATAGGAGAACTGTGTACGGAATTGGCACTAATAATAATCTTATCTTTAAATGTACCGTAAAAGCCTTTTAAAGGAGAAGCTGTTATTTTTATAGTCGCATAAGATCGACCTTGAAGAGATGATGGCATAGAAATCGACAAACATCCGCTCTTATCCAACAGCGAGTATGACAACCTGACCATTTTATCCGATCGGTTATAGATTCTAATTTCCAATTGTTTTGGCCTCCCATTATGTTGTAACAGATCATAAGATAGAGTCATTCGGTCTGCCAAAATATCTGATGATAAAGAATAAGGATATTCATCCTCTATACGATTCATTGTATTTATCGTGCCTTTTACCCAAAGAGTATTGACACTTTGCCCTGAATTAGAAACAACCCTTATACTCTTAGAGAAAAAGTTTGTTCGCCCTTTAGGATCGAAAGTTACGGTAATAGTGCCTGTATGCCCTGGTTTTACAGGTTGTTTACTATAAACAGAAATGGCACACCCACAAGTTGAAATCACTTCTTCAATCACAACCGGAGAAGTATGCATATTAGTAAAATGAAAAGTATGACTCACTTTGCCTCCTACTTCCTGAATATTACCAAAATTCCAAGTAGTAGTATCAAAACGCAATACAGCTCTTCCCTGTTGTTGCGCACATACGCCAACAATAGAGCACAGTAAAACGATCAAAGCTGACATAAAACGTTTCATCATCATTTCTTTAAGTTAATATTGGGAGCTACGTAAAAACACAATAACTCCCAATATAAAATCACATTTTAATTATCTTGAGGCAAATCATTGAATTCTGCATTCCAAATGATATTTGCCGAAGCCGGGAAAGTTAAATCACGCCCATTGCCCGAACTGTCCTTCAATGTATTTCCTTCTCCTTCATCCAATTTCCAATAGCCATATAAGTCCGAAGAAGATGGAGAAGCTATTGTACGCAAGTTAGCTTTTACTTCTTCCGCTGTCAGACACTTCTTCCACATACGAATATCAGAAATCAGACCATCAAAATACATACTTGAACTTGTATTACCAAACTGAATACCAGTCAACGTATATCCCACCTTGAATCTTTGAGAAGAGGATGGTCCCCAACGTTTAGTAGGTTTTGCAGAAGCAACTTCCTCACCGTTAATATATAAACGATAAGCAACCTCAGTATTCTGGCCCGTTTTCGTTCCGTCACAAGTAATAGTCAACCTAACCCATTGATTAGCCGGCAACGTTATATTTTGATTAGCCAATGTCAAGTCACATTGACGATTACCAATATTAGACGCTCCCGTTGCACCAGTTACACGTAGTTCACAACCACTAAAAACCTCATTATTATTGTTGGTATCCTTACCACGCCATGTACCTATATAATTAGTTCCACTGTGCCAATTATATGGATATACAAGCATTTCAAACGTATGTGTATTATCTTCAATCGTAACTACTTCATCATTTGCGAAACTTAACGTACGATACATATCCGTTGAATAAGAACTCATATTCAATCCCGGTATATAATCCAATTCCCCATCAATGCTAATCGTAAAATAAGAAACAGAACGAGTGTCCGTTACAAATTGTCCTACACACGTTTCATCTATTGTTGCAACAATAGGAAGCAAATATTCTTCACCTTCCACCAAACCGAACAATGATGAAAACTTAACTGATAAGGAATTGGATTCTTGCTGTCCTGCCTTCACTATCGCATTTTTAGCTTGCAACTCATAGACAAAAGCGGGCATCATCTTATAAGACGTGTTATTTGCAGCGTTATAAGCCTCTACCATACTTTCGTCCACGGCAATGTCACACAATAAAGTAGTAGCAGCAGGTTTATCCAGTTTGATAGTATAATCATAAACATAGCTTCCTGCATCCAGTATCTCCCTATAATCAATAGAAACAGGTCCTGCCTCCGACTGTGGCATCTCTATTGTCGGCAATTCAATAAAATCATTGTCATCATCCGAACAAGATGTGAATCCTACTCCTCCCAATAAAACAAGCAAAAGGAGAGTTAATCTATTTATATTGTTTTTCATTATCATACAGTCTATTCATTTATTATTACCTTATTCAAGACATTTATTCGTATCATCATAAGTCCAGTCAATCGTGATTCCATTCTTATAACTGATATCACGCTTTGACGGAGATAAATCATAGAAAGTAGTTCCTTCTCCTTCATTCATTCTCCAATAAGACACAAGCCCATTGGTAGAAGGGTCTACCCCACATACATTTGCTTTAATTTCACGAGCAGACAAAGGACGAGTCCAAAGACGCATCTCACTCAAACGACCATAAAACAATTGTGAAGATTGATAACCTTTTGAAGGCATACCGATCTGTACTCCATAAAGCGCATATTCATACGGAACAACTGTCATTGAGTTATCTTTCTCTCCATTGATATACAATGTCAACGTACTGCCGTCATTTACCAAGGCAACAGCATACCAGGTATTTAAAGCAAAGCGAGTATTCGATGACATTTTACCCTGTTTAGTTGTTACATGCAACTGGTTCGGTTCATCCGTTCCTTCACCAAAACGAAGCAGGTTCTGGTCACATTTAAAGCCTCCATCATCAATCGCTCCCCCTTCTACAGATGCTTCACTACCTCCAAATGAGCAAACACGGGTAGTACCGGAAGCTCCGGAAGAACGGAATTTAGTGGCGTAAATCTTCACTTCCCATGTATAAGTAGGCAAAGAAGGAATAGGATCCGGAAGCAAAAATTGATAAGCCATAGAAGCCTGTCCTACATACGGAGCATGGAAACGCAATGTTCGAGATACTTTCAGGAAAATAGTACGCCCTGCTTCTATAATATCCAAATCTCCCGTCGCACTTTTTATGGTAACCGGTATCAAATAAACACGTCCCGGAACAAATTCCGAATCATCGGCAATTGAAAGAGAGGCAGCAGAAGAAATTGCCTGTCCTGCTGAAATAGTAACCTCCGGATTTTCAAATGTATATGATTTATCCGGAATGGGATAATAATTGGTTCCCATTTCCTCATTATAAGTATCAACCAGACTTGCATCAACAGCCAGATTCACCTGAATATCCGATTCAACGCGAGAAGTTGAAGTCACAGAAACAGCATACGCAGATGGAAATCCATCAATGGCGAACTTTACCAATCTATCCGAAGATGTTCCGGTCATTAACAACCCGTCACCTTTTTGAGCGGCTTCCTGGCATCCCTGCAGCATAAAAGAAGCTATTCCTATCAAAGCAGCTCCCCATATCTTTTTTATATTATTCAATGTTTTCATACCTTGCATACAAATTTAAAATTCATCCATTTTCTTCTTCCGTTTCTTGTTTAGTAGACTGTTGTACAGGCTTTCCGGCAGGATTTTGTTCCTGAATACCACGCCGAAGGCTATAATAAGGAATAGCGGCTTTCTCTTTATCACCTATAGCCTGATTAGCAGGACGAGTGGTATTGTATTCATATTCAAAATAATATCCACCGAATCCGCCTTTTCGTCCTTGTGTAGGATTCCAGCGTGCCATACCTATTACAGAATAGATTGGATTGCCCCATGAATCTACTTTATTTCCATCGGCTTCCGTAAATTCGACTCCACCATTTTGCCAGTACCATCCCATTTGTTCCGTAGCAACGAATTTTTCAGGAGGACACCAGCTGCTAAGCTGGTCAAATTTAGATTGCAAACTTTGAGCACTACCGGTGGTGTAACATTGTCGTACAAAATAATCGACATAAGGTTCTGTTTCCTTAGGAGGCAGCTGATTATAGAAGTCAACAATTAATAATTTGCCTGTACCCGATTGAGGACCGAAATAATTTCCCAATACCTTTATAAACTTTGTAAAGTTATCATTTTGCAACCAGTCGCCTTCCGGTTCGTAGTCCAAGTCCAAACCATCCAGATCATTACGCAACACACATCTCGCAAGATGCAAAGCATAAGCCTCGATACCTGCGTCGGTTTTAGGAAACTCCGTACTTCCAATACGGCAAATCGTACACATCACAACGCGAGTCCCCTTTACTGTACGGATATAATTCATTTCCTCATAAGCAGTCGGCAAATAACGCTCGTTATAATAACTCGTTTCTACATAAGCCGGATTGTTGGAAGGAATACCTGACCACAGACTGACAATGTCCAGACTATCCGGCAGACCAGTGAAATGAAGCCCCTGCGAAGGAGATGCTTCTGAAGTATAACCGGCATACCAGCCGAAACAAATAGCATGATCTGTTTTCTTATATTCACGCAGGTTCTGATAATATTCTTCATTATAAGTATTAGCTGCCTGTATAACTTCAGGTTCAATATCCGTATCACAACCACTCACAACAAATGTCAAGAGACAGGTGAACAAAAAATATACACAATTTCTTTTCATATTCTGCATTATTTAAGTAACCAATTATTTATTAGGCACATCCCACCACAATCTGACACCCGGGTTATCTACGCCACCTAAAAGTGTGATGCCTTTATCCAACTCTGTTCTATTCGTATTATATTCCGATTCCGGATAAGGTAATCTGCGGATTTGTATATTTGTGTCTACAGAACCTCCGGAACTTTCGTTCACAACAACCGGAAATACTTTCGGGTAACCGGTACGGCGGAACTCTGTCCATGCCTCTTGTCCCACCGGATAAAGAGCAATGTACTTTTGAGTAATGATTTGTTCCAGATTTGTTTTAAAATCTCCCGATTCATCCCAAGCGATAGAAACAGTCCCCAAAGCATCCATGGAATGAGATGATGTCACCGGATCCTCATAATTGGCAGGCACATATCCACCCGCCGCAGTTCTTGTCAGATACGCGTCAGCTCCTGATACACCATGTTCATCAAAAGACATTCTTATTCCATCTTCATAATACTTTTTAGCATCGGCATTCGTTCCCCAACGCAAAGCATATTCCGCCAACAAGAAATATGATTCAGATGAACGCATCCACACTACATTGGAAGTAGCGGTTGCCTGTGGTTCGGCAAAGATTCCTGTTATATATTTATCCTTACTTACGTCCTTTGACATTCCGGCTCTTATACCCCGATATTTTCCACCCGTACCTGCCTCGAAGTAAGCAGAAAGTCGTGGATCCTGATAACCATTCATGTATGAATCCAGCGTCGCTCCCATACAAATATCATCCCATCCTTTCAGAATATACAGAGGACTTTCATAAGTCGCTATCGGAGTAATATGCTGAAGTTCTGCTAAATCAGACTTCACATTCATCAATCCATAACTATTGCCAATAGCCAGTTGGGCTTCACTTTTTGCCTTTGTTTCATCCACATAGGCAAGATGCAATGCAAGACGCAAACGAAGTGAATTGGCAAACTTTATCCAAGATGTAACATCACCGTTGAACACACAATCCCATGATGACAAAACTTTACTTCCGGATGCAGCATAACTATCCAAGTTATTGATAGCTCCATCCAATTCTTCAAAGAATCTGTAATAAACATCCTTTTGCGAATCATAAGGCACTTCTTTTGAAACTCCAAAATTCAAATAAGGAATAGGCCCATAGGTATCTGTCACACGGTGCATTGCCGCTACTTTCAGAATCTGCGCCATAGAAAACCGGGGATCTTCGTCATTGTTAATCGCTTTTCTTATTTCACGCCAGGCATTCATAGTCGTCAGGTAATTGGTAGTGAACATATCACCATACCAACTTCTTTTATCCCAATTGTAACGACCGGCAGAATTGATACTGGGAGCAGGAAAACCAAAATAGCCGACATAGCCATCTCCACCCATCACTTCCACAGTCTGATATCTGTCCGAACCGATATTAAGTCCCGGTTGTGCTACCACCAGTACGTTCTGCTCCATCTGTAAAAGAAGAGAACCTGTTCTCACATTATCCCAATCCGTCATCTCATCGGTTGCTTCATTAGGATTGGTATTGTACTCCAGAAAATTCTTCGTACAACCTACATTTATCATGATTACTCCAAGGAGTAAGTAGTAGTTCCTTACTTTAAAAAACTTACGTATGTTCATCATTATTTTTTTTAAAGGTTATCCAATTAGAAAGAAATCTTTGCAGAAAATCCCATCGATCTCAAACTCGGTTGCATGAAATAGTCCATACCCTGGTTATAAGTACCTGTGCTTGCGGTAGATTCCGGGTCAAATGGAGCCTTACAATACAGCATCCATAAATTACGTCCTACAAAGGACACATTCAATCCAGAAATCCATTTACACCATTTATTGATCGGAATATCATATCCCAATGTCAATTCTCCCAAACGAACATTCGTCATACTATATACATACATAGAACCTACATAACCTGTACCATTAGCTCCGATAGTCTGATACCATGTCTGGGCATCAATCATCTGGCCGTTTACTTTCACGCCACCATTATCCCGTGCTTCTGCCGATGTCTTAGACACTCCATAATAGTCCATTACAGCTTGAGTGGCAGAAACTCCGATACCGCCTACACGGGCATTCAACATAAATCCGAGGCTGATTCCTTTCCAATTAAATTCATTTCTCCAGCTAAGAGTATATTTCGGATTGGTATTACCGGCATAGACATAATTATTCTTATCTGTTTCCAATGCACCTGTCATTGAATTCATCCAGATATGTCCATGCTCATCAGTTCTCATTGTATTAACATAAACATCTCCCATAGAGCCCCCTACTGTTAGCCGTTGTTTGGCACCGCCTAACGAATAGACATCCATTTCGTCGAGATGTACTGTCACTCCCAACTCTTCATTTGTATATTCAGGGAGTAATTGGTCAATGCGGTTTCTGTTGAGCGACCATAGTAAAGTGGTTTTCCAATCTACAGGCCCTATATTCTGTTTAAAGCCAAGAGCTAACTCAATACCTTTATTCGTTACTTTACCTGCATTTACATATAGTTTAGAATATCCGGTTGTTGTAGAAATTTCCGGACTGAAGAGCTGATTCTCTGTATATGTCTTATAAGCTGTCACGTCCAGTGTCAGTTTATTATCAAACAGACCTAAATTAAATCCTCCTTCCCATGAATGAGTTCTCTCCGGTTTAAGGTCTTTTATCGGGAAATAAGAAGTGGTATTCAATCCTCCCAACACTGCGTAAGTAGTGATAGCCCTGAATCTTTCCGGTGCATTACCCACCTCACTATATGAAAGGCGAACCTTTGCATAAGAAAGAATGTTAGATTTCATTGTAAACATATTAGTCAGAATTGCTGAAGCACCGATAGAAGGATATAATATGGAAGAATGGTTTGTTCCTGCCAAAGCAGATATCCAGTCATTACGTAACGAACCGTCTACATAAACCATGCCCTTATATCCTAATGAGAATGTTCCGAATAAAGAATTGGTACGGCCGTGATAGTTCGTATTTTTATAGGTTAATTTACCGGAAACGTTCGCATTGTTAGAAGTAAACAGATTAGGAATGGTCAGTAATCCTCCTCCAAAATTAAGCTCCTTATAATCCAAATCCAATAAACTGGCACCTAAAGATGCTGTCAAATTCCATGTGTCGTGATAAAAATATTTATTGATATTCAACATGGCATCCGCATATATCTGACTGGTATTCTTGTTCGATTGCACGTATGCTCCTTTATCCGAGTTTTCAGCAATCACATTC